>ERZ825670.1159-NODE-1159-length-30833-cov-12.214601_pt1 | contig 30833 bp, 23 predicted proteins | sample MGYA00519929_ERZ825670 | MGnify/ENA primary metagenome ERZ825670 (study PRJEB31778, sample SAMEA3449207) | human gut metagenome | biome: human gut; feature: human-associated habitat; material: faeces | place: United Kingdom | collected 2010/2012 ...
AGGGGTCTTGACCCCTCCGCGGCGGCCAGAGGGCTGGCCGCCCTACAAGCTCCCGCAAACGGGGAGTGTAGGGGAGGGATTCATCCCTCCCGCGGGGCGTCGGGGACGCCGCCCCCTACAGGCGGAACCCGCAGGCGCTTCTGATGCCGAAAGTGCGCATTGACGTTAAACCCTCCGGGTAGAATGGCTTCCCCCGCGGGGGAAGCTGTCAGCGGCCCCGCCCGCTGACTGATGAGGGGTGAGCCTGCCATTATTGCGTGTTTACGGCTTGCTGTGGCAAGCTCTCCCCTCGTCCGGCCCTGCGGGGCCACCTTCTCCCCCAAGGGGGGAAGGCAAAGAGAAATTCACCGCCCCCAATACTCCTCCACGATCTCCCGTTCCACAAACGGTTCCTTGATTCCGCCGCGCTCTATCGTTGTCTCGTGGCCCTTGCCTAAGATCGCGATAATATCCCCGGGCTGGGCGTGGTCGAGGGCGTAATAGATTGCCTGTCTGCGGTCCGGTATCTCGGCAAACGGCGTGGCCGGGTTGCCAAGGCGCAGCCCGGCGCGGATGTCCGCTAAAATGTGCTCCACGGGCTCGCCGCGGCTGTTATCCTCGGTGATGATGCAGAAATCCGCCAGCCGTGCGCAGACCGACCCCATGCCGAACCGGCGCAGGCGGCTGCGTGCGCCGCCGCAGCCGAACACCGCGACAAGCCGCGTCGGGCGGTAGGCCCGCAGCGTGCGCAGCAGGCACTCGGCGGCGGCCTCGTTGTGGGCGTAGTCGATGACCACCGTGAACGGCGCGTCCAGCGGCACCGGCTCGACCCGCCCGCACACGACGGCCCCGGCCAGCCCGGCATGGATCGCGTCCTCACCCGCGCCCAGCACCCGCGCCGCCGTCAGCGCGGCCAGCGCGTTGTACACGCTGAACGCCCCGGGCATGCCCACGGCGTACCGTGCGCCGTCCACGGTAAACGCCGCGCCCAGCCGCCCGCCCGCGCGGGTCAGTGCAAAATCGGCGTCGGCGCGTACATCCGCCGGGCAGCCGATGCCGTAGGTCACGGCGCGGCAGGAAAGGCCCTGCATAATTTTCCCCACATGCGGGTCATCATTGTTGAAAACTCCCACGCGGCAGCGGCGGAACAGCGCCCGCTTCCAGAACAGATACTCCGCAAAATCCGCGTGTTCGTCGGGGCCGATGTGGTCGGGCGACAGGTTCGTGAACACACCCACCGCAAATTCGATCTCCGCCGTGCGTTCAAATTTCAGCCCGAGGCTCGAAACCTCCATGACGCAGGTGTCGCAGCCGTCGTCGGCCATGCGGCGCAAAAGCAACTGCAGATCGCAGCTTTCCGGCGTTGTATGGTTCAAATCATGCCGGTGCCCGGGCCAGCAGACGCCGTTGGTGCCCACCAGCCCGACCCGCCGCCCGTCGGCCTGCAAAACGGCTGCCAGCAGGTGGGCCGTCGTCGTCTTGCCCTTCGTGCCGGTCACGCCGATCATCGTTATGGCGCGGGCCGGTTCGCCGTAGAGCCGCGCAGCCAGCGCCGCCATGGCCCGCCGCGGGTCGCCCGCCAGCAGCACGGCACACCCGGCGGGCAGACCGGGCACATCATGGGTGCAGAGCACCGCCGCGGCCCCGGCAGCGACGGCCTGCGCCGCAAAGTCGTGGCCGTCGGCGTGCTGCCCGGGCAGACAGACGAACAGCGCCCCCGGCCCGGCACAGCGGGAGTCACAGCAGACGGATGTGATTTCGGTCAGGGCATCGCCGCGCAGAAGCCGACAGCCGGTGTTTTGGGTAAGCCGCCGCAGGTCCATTCAGCATCACGCTCCAAAAAATTGCTCATACCAGATCAAAAAGCTGTATACGCACCAGATCTGCCGCCAGCAGTCGCCGCCGTGCAGGTGCTGGTTCAACATACTATGCAGCGCGCGCGGGTCAAAGAACTCCGCCGCTGCCGGGCGGCTGAACACGGCCCGCACCCGGCTGGTGTAGGGCTCCTGCCGCAGCCAGTCCCGCACCGGCACAGGAAAGCCGAGCTTTTTGCGCGCGGCGCTGGCGGCGGGTAGTGTGCGTGCCGCGGCCTGGCGCAGGGCAATTTTCGTCGTGCGCGCGTCGGCCTTGGCGGCAGCGGGCAGCGCGGCGGCCAGCGCCCAGACCTCCCGGTCCAGAAACGGCACCCGCAGCTCCAAACTGTGCGCCATGCTCATCTTGTCGGCCTTGAGCAGGATGTCCCCGGCCAGCCACAAATTTAGATCCACCTGCTGCATCCGGGTCACGGGGTCCAGTCCCTCGGTGGCGTCCCAGATAGCCTCGGTCAAAAACATCGGGTCGCCGTCCCCGGCGTAATCCGCCAGCAGGCGGCGCTTTTCGCGCTCATTGAACAGGGCCGTGGGGCCGAAATACCGCTCCTCCAGGCTCATGCCGCGCCGCACGAGAAAGTTCACCCCGCGCGCGGGCGGCAGCAGCGACGCCGCCGCCCCCAGCCCGGCCCGCAGCCAGGGCGGCAGGCGGTCATACCACCGCGCCGTGAAGGGGTCGCGGTAGATGTTGTACCCGCCGAACAGCTCGTCCGCGCCCTCGCCCGAGAGCACGACCTTGACGTCCTTCGCGGCCTCGCGGTTCAAAAAGTAGAGTGCCACGGCGGCAGCGTCAGCCAGCGGCTCGTCCATGTGGTACTGTACGGCGGGCACGGCGTCCCAGAACTCGCCGGGGCTGATGCGCCGCACCCGGTTTCGCACGCCGAGACTGCGTGCCAGCGCCCGGGCGGGGAAGGACTCGTCGTACTTCGGCTCGGCGTAGCTGATCGTGTAGGTGCGCGCGGGGTGGGCCAGCGCGGTCAGGTAGGCCGAGTCCACGCCGCCCGACAGGAACCCCGCGACCTCGACATCGGCGACCTTGTGCGCCGCCGCACTGCCGCGCAGGACTTCTTCGATCTCGGCAGGGGAGACCGGCGCATCGCCGGGCAGGAAGGCAGGCTGCACCCACCGCGTCGTGCGGACGATGCCGTCGGAGAACTCGAGAAAATGCCCGGGCAGCAGCTTCTGCACGCCTGCAAAAAACGTATCCCGCCCCGGGGAATACTGGCAGGACAGGTAGAGCGGCAGCTGCGCGGTGTTGAGCCGCTTGGCAAACGACGGGTGGTCTAAAAACGCTTTGATCTCGCTGGCAAAAAGCAGCGTGCCGTCGGCGCAGCGGCAGTAGTACAGCGGCTTGATGCCGAACATATCCCGCGCACAGAACAGCACCCCGGCGCGGCGGTCCCACAGCGCAAACGCGAACATCCCGCGCAGCCGGGGCAGCAGCTCGCGGCCCCACTGCTCCCACCCGTGCAGCAGGACCTCGGTGTCGGTGCGGGTGGCAAAGGTGTGGCCCAGCGCCGTCAGCTCGGCGGTCAGCGCACGGTAGTTGTAGATTTCGCCGTTGAAAACGACGACTAAGTTTTTATCCTCACTGTACAGCGGCTGTGCGCCGCCCTCTAAGTCGATGATGGCCAGACGGCAGTGGCCGAGCGCCGCGGGCCCCTCCACAAAGGTGCCCTGCCCGTCGGGGCCGCGGTGGGCAATGCGCGCCAGCATGGGGGCCAGCGCCGCCGCGTTCGCCGCGCCGTGCCCCGCGATAAAGCCTGCGATTCCGCACATGATTTTGCGTCCTTTCCCGGCAGTGCAACCTGCCGTTACCGCTTTGTCAGCTTAACTTGCTGGTATTTTACCATGTTCTGTGGTAGAATCATGTCAGAAAAAAGAGGAAAGAGGGCGAGCGTATGACACTGGGGCAGAATATCCAGAATGCGCGCAGGGCGCAGGGGCTGAGCCAGGAGGCACTGGCTGAAAAAATCGGCGTCAGCCGCCAGGCGCTGGGCAAGTGGGAGAAGGATACCGCCCTGCCCGGGCTGGACAATCTGCAGGCGCTGGCTGCGGCGCTGGGCATCGGCGTCGACGCACTGCTGGGCGCGGAGAACGCCGACCCCGCCGTGCCCGCCGTGACGCTGGACGCGCTGCGGGACCTGCTGGCCGCCCGCGATGCCGAGGAAAAGCGCCGCCGCCGCTTGTGGGGCTGTGCCGGGGGCGCGGCGTTCATCGTACTGGCCGGGCTGCTGGCGGGCGTGGCGCTGCAATATGAGCGGCAGATCAGCGCGCTGAACCAGAACTATGCGGCCATCCAGTCCAGCTACGCCGCCCAGCAGGCGGAGCTGTCGGCGCAGATTTCGGAATTGCAGGACGCCGTCCGGATGGGCGAGGCCACGGTTCTGGACTGGCGCTGGCTGCCCGTGGACAAGCTGCACCGGGACGCCGATAAAAGCTGGATGCCCGTGCAGGTGCAGGTCACGCCCCGCACGACCCGCGACGGTGCGACGGCCCGGCTGGCTGTGCGCTGCGGGGACGATACGCAGCTGTACGAAATGACCGCCGCGCCCGACGGCAGCTTTGCGGCGGACGGTATCGTTTTTACGGTGGGCAGCACCTATGAATTGAGCGTGCAGTGGACGGCTGACGGCGTGACCACCAACGAGACGCTGGGGACCGTGGATTTCAACGACGAGATGACCGAGCCGCAGATTATCTGGGGCGCGGTGGGCAGCAGCTTGGACTTTGGGTATTCCGTGCGGCGGGTCGGCAATAAGCAGTACCGCCTGACCCTGACCTGCTACCCTGTGGAGGTGCAGGTGGACGCCCCGCCGTGGATGCAGCCTGCGCAGGTGGAAATCGACCTGCGCCTGAACGGCGACGCAGGGGAGCCGACAGCCACCGCCGTACTGGATTGCGAGGGCGAGTCCAGCTATGGCAATTCCTCCCGCACCGAGAGCGTCTGGAACGGCACGTTCTACAGCGAGGACGCGGCAAACGGCTGGGAGTACGACGGCGAGACGCTGCCGAAGTACGTTGTGCGTGTGACAGACACGAATGGAAATGTCTGGACGGAGGAAATGCCGCTGAGCAAACGGTGACCTGTAGGGGCCGGGCATGCCCGGCCCGGAGGTTTGCCATTGCAACCCCTTTCATGGTTTGCTTTGTAGGGAGGGCTCTTGACCCCTCCGCGGGGCGTCGAGGACGCCGCCCCCTACAGTGGCAACCCGGAAGCTTTATTGTTGTCGCTAACGTCCGCGGCGGCCAGAGGGCTGGCCGCCAACTTGCCGCAGCAACGCTTTTTCCGGGACAGTTTTTTGCAAGGCAAACGGGCACGGGCGAGCAATGCTCGCCCCTACAAGTGTTTTTCGACAGCCTGAGCCTTCCCCCACTTGGGGGAAGGCAAAGAGCACATAATTTCCCCCCTGCCGCATACACTTACGGCAGGGGGGATTTGTATGCCGCGGATGCTGCCGGTGCTGCTGGGCGGGGATGCCAATGTCTACGGCATGGCCCGCAGCTTTTATGAATGTTATGGCGTGCGCAGCCTGGCCGTCTGCCGCCGCGCCCTGCCCGCGCTGGCCCACAGCCGTCTGGTGCGGGTCGCCGTGCAGGACCCGGCGTTCGGGCAGGACCACGTCTTTACGGCCACGCTGCTGGGGCTGGCGGCGCAGTACCCCGGCGTGCCCAAAATTCTCATCTCCTGCGCCGACGACTACACGGCCCTGCTGGCCCGCTATGCCGACGCGCTGCGCGGGGCGTACCGCTTTGCCTGCCCGCCGCCCGCGGCGCTGCATCTGGCCGATAAGCGGCAGTTTGCTGCGGCCTGCCGCGCCGCGGGGCTGCGCACACCGCAGACCGTGACGCTGTGCCCGGCGGACGCCCTGCCGCCGCTGCCGTTTGGCTGGCCGGTCATCGCCAAGCCCGCGGACCAAGCGGCCTACGCCCGCTGCGATTTCCCGGGGCGGCGCAAGGTGCATCTCGTTCAGGACGCCGCCCGGCTGCGGGAGCTCCTTGCCGCCGCGGCGCGGGGCGGTTATTTTGGCAGTTGGCTCGCGCAGGAGTACATCCCCGGCCCGGACACGCGGCTCGGGGTCGTCAACGCTTACTGCGCGGCGGACGGCAGTGTGCCGTGGCTTGTGCAGGGCCAGCCCCTTTTGCAGGAGCGCACGCCCGAGGGCACCGGCAACTACGCCGCCGTGCTGGTGGAGCCGTCCCGGCAGGACGCGGCGCTGCTGGATGCCCTGCGCGGCCTTTTGCAGGCGGCGGGCTGGCACGGCTTTGCCAATTTTGATTTGAAGTATGACCGCCGCGGTGAGCCGGTTTTATTTGAGCTGAACCCCCGGCAGGGCCGCGCGTCCTATTTTTGCGACGCCGCGGACGCACCGCTGGCCGTGCCGCCGGTGCAGGACCTGCTGTACGGCGGGCCGGTCACGCCGCCGACGCTGCGCCCCGCCGTCTGGTACACCGCGCCGTGGTACGCCGTGCGCCGCGCCTGCCCGAACAGGCTCGCCCTGCGCCGTGCCGGGATTTTGAGACGCCGCGGGCGGGCGACGACACACCTGCTGGCGGCGGGGGAGGGGGCATCCCGGCGGATATGGTTTATGGCTCGGCAATTAAGTTATTACCGCAAGCTGTAGGGGGCGGCGTCCTCGACGCCCCGCAGCTGCCGCAAACATCCCGGGAGGGATGAATCCCTCCCCTACAAATAACGCGAGCGGGAGATTGTAGGGCGGCCAGCCCTCTGGCCGCCGCGGGTGGGCGTAAAAACGTCTCCGTGAATCCACTTAAAAAGGGGTGACAAACACATGTGCGGCATCGTCGGCTTTACCACGCCCGGGCAGGACCCGGCGGCGGCCAAACAAATCGTGCAGGGCATGGCGGACCTCATCCGTCACCGCGGCCCCGACGGCGAGGGCTGCTACGCCGACGGCACCGCGGCGCTCGGGCATCGGCGGCTGTCGGTCATTGATCTGGCGGGCGGCGGCCAGCCGATGCTCAATGAGGACGGCACGCTGGTGGTCGTGTTCAACGGCGAAATTTACAACTACAAGACCCTGCGTGCCCGATTGCAGCAGCGCGGCCACACGTTTGCCACGGATTCCGACACCGAGGTCCTGCTCCACGGGTATGAGGAATGGGGCCGCGACCTGCCCTGCCGCCTGCGCGGGATGTTCGCGTTTGCGGTGTGGGACCGCACCCGCGGCACGCTGTTCTGTGCGCGGGACCTGTTCGGCATCAAGCCGCTCTGCTATTATAAAAAGGGCGAGACGCTGCTCTTTGCCAGCGAGATCAAGGCGTTTCTGGCTCACCCGGCCTTTGAAAAGCGCCTGAACGAGGCCCGTCTGCCCGACTGGCTGAGCATGGAGTACCTGCCCGACGCCGAGACGCTGTTCACCGGCGTTTATGAGCTGCCGCCCGCCCATACGCTGACCTGGCAGGCGGGCCGGGTCACGCTGGCCCGCTATGCCGCGCCGCGGTTCCGGGCAAAGCGGGGGCGCAGTCTGCGGGCTTTGGCGCGTGAGATCGGGGACGCTGTCGCTGAGAGCGCCGATGCCCACCGCATTGCCGATGTCGAGGTCGGCTGCTTTTTGTCGGGCGGGGTGGACTCGTCGCTCATCACCTGCGAGATGGCCCGCCGCCCGCCCGCCGTGCAGTGCTTCTCGGTGGGCTACGCCGAGGAAGCGTATTCCGAGCTGCCTGCCGCCCGTGCCGCGGCGCAGGCGCTGGGCGTGCCGCTGACCGAAACCACCGTGACCGCGGATGATTTTTTTGCGGCGAACCGAGCCATTCAGTGGTATCTGGACGAGCCGATGCCCAACCCGGCGGAGGTGCCGCTGTATTTCCTGTGCAAGGCGGCGCGGCAGCGGGTCAAGGTCGTACTCTCGGGCGAGGGCGCGGATGAGCTGTTCGGCGGCTATCCGCTGTACCGGCAGGCCGTCTGGGCCGAACGCTGGCAGAAAATGCCCCGGGCCGTGCGGCGGGCGCTGGCGGCCCTGCTGCCCGGCTGCGGCCTGCTGCGCCGGGGCGCACTGCCGCGCTGGCGGCGGTCCTCCCGGGCCAACTATGTCTTTGAAACAACGCAGGAACGCGATAAATATTTGAAGCGCGACTACTGCGCCCCGACCCCCGCGCAGCGCTGCAAGCCCTATTTTGACGCGGTGCGCGGGCTGGATGAGCCGACGGCGGTGCAGTGGGTCGATTGGCAGACCTGGCTGCCGCGGGACATCCTGCGCAAGGCGGACCGCATGAGCATGGCCCACAGCCTGGAGCTGCGGGTGCCGTTCCTGGACCGGCAGGTGCTGGCCGCGGCGCAGGCCCTGCCCCGGAGGTACCGCTGCACCGGGCGGCGCGGAAAAATCGCCCTGCGCGCCGCCGCGGCCCGCCGCCTGCCGCCCCAACTGGCCGATGCGCCGAAGCGCGGCTTCCCCGTGCCGCTGGCGGACTGGCTGCGGCAGGAGAAATATTACGCGCTGGTCAAGGCCAAGCTCACCGGCCCGGTAGCCGAGCGCTTTTTTGACACGGGTGCGCTCTGCGCCCTGCTGGACGCCCACCGTGCGGGAAAAACCAACGCTATGACGAAGCTCTGGGCGTTTTACTGCTTTATTGAGTGGTATGAGGTGTATTTCACGGGAAAAATCCCGCCGGATTTGTAAAAAAGTTTTTGCAAAATGCTTGACAACCCGGCTCTCCGTTGCTATAATATCTTACGCAGTATGTCCCTCGCGGACATGAACCCGCAATAAGCGCCCGTAGCTCAGCTGGATAGAGCAACTGCCTTCTAAGCAGTGGGCCGGGGGTTCGAGTCCCTTCGGGCGCATTATGTGGTGCCTATGGCGCAGTTGGTTAGCGCGCCAGATTGTGGCTCTGGAGGCCGAGAGTTCGAATCTCTCTAGGCACCCCACCAAAGACCGTACAGGCGCGTTCCTGCACGGCCTTTTCTTTTATAATGGGTCGTCGCCAAGTGGTAAGGCACGGGACTTTGACTCCCGCATTCGTGAGTTCGAACCTCGCCGACCCAACCAACGGAGTGTGAACAAAAACAGTTCACCCATAAAATTCACCCATAGAAAACAACGTAGCTAAAACAGCTTACGAAAGTTCTCTATGGGTGGATTTTTTTGCGGTAATGCGGTGCGCCGTGCTCTGCGTGGCCGGGCCTTCACAGTGAAAAGTGCGAAAAAAGTTCACAAAAAACTTTTCCGTTCCTATTGACGGGGGGCAGGTGCAGGACTATAATAAAAATCGTAAATGAACAATGTTCATGTTGAGGTGCCCATGAATACGATCGTCACATCCAAAGAGGAGATCCTGAAAACCAGCCGTGCGCTGATCCAGGAGCAAGGGTGGTCTGCTGTCAGCATCCGCTCTGTTGCGGCGGCGTGCGGGGTATCGGTAGGTTCTATTTACAACTATTTTGACTCCAAGGCGGAGCTGGTCAGCGCTACCGTTGAAAGCGTCTGGCGCGAGATCTTCCACCGCCCGGAGGATGCCGCTGTCTTTCAGGATGTGCAGGCCTGCGTGATCTGGATGTATGAGCGCATGGCCTACGGCTATGAGCAGTATCCCGGCTTTTTCACACTGCATTCGCTCGGCTTTATGCGGGACGAAAAGGCTGACGGCAAGCGCCACATGCAGCAGGCCTGGCACCACATGCTCATGGGGCTGTGCGCAGTTCTCAAGCAGGATGCCAGGATACGGCCGGATGCCTTTGATGAGCAGTTCACGGCAGAAAAATTTGCCGAGGTGCTGTTTTCACAGCTGCTGTCCGCTCTGCTGCGGCAGGATTATGACCCCAGTGCTGTGCTGGAGGTCGTGCGCAGAACCTTATATTGACCACCGGCTTTTCATTCCCACCAGCGTGTGGGAATTTTAAATGCCTCAAACTGAACAATGTTCACAATGCCTACAAAAAATTATCAGCAAAAAGGAGAAACTGATCTATGCAAGCAATCGTAGAAACTGTATTTGATGCCGTCTATCTGGTATCTGTCATCACCATCGGTATCCTGATGATCCGTGGGAGTAAGGGCAACCCGCAGTTCCGGCTGTTCGGCCTGATGGCCGTTGTGCTGGGCGCCGGTGACTCCTTCCATCTGATTCCCCGTGCGCTGGCGCTCTGCACCACGGGTTTGGAAAACTACACCGTGCCCCTGGGACTCGGCAAGTGGATCACCTCGGTCACGATGACAATTTTTTATGTGCTGCTCTACTATGTGTGGCGTCAGCGCTACAGGGTCGAGGGGCAGAAGAGCTTGACCGCTGCCGTCTACGGGCTGGCTGCCGTGCGCGTCATCCTTTGCATGATGCCGCAGAACCAGTGGCTCAGCGCCGAATCCCCGCTTTCCTGGGGCATCTACCGCAACATCCCCTTTGCCCTGATGGGCCTTCTGATCATCGTGCTGTTCTTCCGCAGCGCCAGGGAGCATAACGACCAGGCGTTCCGCTGGATGTGGCTGACCATCGTGCTGAGCTTTGGCTTCTATATCCCGGTCGTGCTGTGGGCCAATGCGATCCCGATGATCGGTATGCTGATGATCCCCAAAACCTGTGCTTATGTCTGGACGGTGCTGATCGGCTATTCCGCCATGAAGAAGGAGTGCAGGTAAGCTATAGCACCGCATCCCCGCCCGCAGGAACCCGGCGTTCCCTGAGAAAAAAATCCGGCGTTTTGCCATGACCCCCGATGCTGCCGGCAGGGCTGAGTTTGCCGCCTTCCTCCGGGAGTATGAGCGGGCACTCAAGGCGGCGCGAGCGGTAGTCTGATGTAAGCGGCCCTTTTGAATAAATATCCCTGCATAAACACCCCCGCCCCTGCCCATACTGTGCGCACGGAGGTGTTTTTATGAGCTATCTTGATTGTGCCCAGTATGACTGCTGCCATAACAAGGCGGGTTGCTGCTGCCTGGACGGCATCAACGTCCGCCATACCGGCCCCGGGGACGCTGTCTGCGGCAGCTACCGCAACAGCGGGGGCTGCGGCAACGTCGCTACCGACAACCAGCCGGCCTCGCCCGAGACCGAGATCCACTGCGACGACAGGGGCTGCCGCCATCTTGAGGGGCGCTGCTGCTGCGCCGACCACGTCAGCATTGACGAGTGCAGCTGCGGCCCCGAATGCGCCACCCGCGCCCCGCGGGAGACCGCCGAATAATTTTATCCCGGAACGGATGCCGTTTTCACAAAGCGGCATCCCTTTTTTATTGCTAAATCATCCGCTTTGTTGTATAATAAGACGATATAGTAGGTCTTGTCCGCCCTTTTGCGGGAAAACGTGGTGCACATGCGGGTCGTCGGGGACGCCGACCCCTACAACGCCGCAAATTTTTGAGCGGTGCGCAGCGCCGCGGTCCACCACATTTATTATTTATTATTTTTTATTTATTATTTAAACGAGGTGTCACTCCATGTCCGAAACTCCTGTTACCGTGCCGTTTGTCTCCTTCCGCCCGATGGAGCGGGAGCTGGATGCCGACCTGCGCGGCGCGTTTGCCCGCGTGCTGGACAACAGCTGGTACATCGGCGGCAGAGAGGACGCCGCCTTTGAAAAGGCTTTTGCCGATTACTGCGGCGTCAGGCACTGCGTCGGCTGCGGCAACGGGCTGGACGCACTGGTGCTCATTTTAAAGGCCATGGGCATCGGCCCCGGGGACGAGGTCATTGCCCCGTCCAACACCTTTATCGCCACGGTGCTGGCCATCAGCTACGCGGGCGCAGCGCCCGTGCTGGTCGAGCCGACGCTCGAAAGCTACAACATCGACCCCGCCCGCATCGAGGCCGCCGTGACCCCGCGCACGAAGGCTATCATGGCCGTGCACCTCTACGGCCAGTGCGCCCCGATGGACGAGATCAACGCTATTGCCAAAGCCCACGGCCTCAAGGTCATCGAGGACGCCGCCCAGGCCCACGGCGCGACCTACAAGGGCCGCCGCGCGGGCAGTCTGGGGGATGCCGCCGGGTTCAGCTTCTACCCGGGCAAGAACCTGGGAGCGCTGGGCGACGCGGGCTGCGTGACGACGAACGACGACGCGCTGGCCGAGCGCATCCGTGCGCTGGGCAACTACGGCAGCGACTACAAATACCACCATGTCTATAAGGGTCAGAACTCCCGCCTGGACGAGCTGCAGGCCGCGTTCCTGGCCGCCAAGCTGCCGCACCTCGACGCTATGAACGCCGAGCGCCGCCGCATTGCCGCGCGGTATCTGGCCGAAATGCACAACCCGGCGGTCACGCTGCCCGCCGAGCTGCCCGACTGCACCCACGTCTGGCATATCTTCGCCGTGCGCTGCGCCGACCGCAGCGCGCTGGAAAAGCATTTGAACGCCCACGGCATCGGCACGAACAAGCACTACCCGACGCCCATCCACCTGCAGGGCGCTTACGCCGAGCTTGGCCTTGGCAGGGGCGCACTGCCGCTGGCGGAGGAAATTTCCGCCACCGAGCTGAGCCTGCCGATGTTCTACGGCATGACCGACGCGCAGGTGCAGGCCGTCATCGACGCCGTGAACGAGTTTGAGGGGTGAACCATGCCGAAGGTCGGTATCGTAATTTCCAATTATAACGGCTGGCAGGACACGCTCGTCTGTCTGGAAAGTCTGCAAAAGCAGACGTTCACGGACTTTGAAGTGATTTTAATCGACGATGCGTCGCCGAATGATTCCGTTGCACAGCTGCAAAATAAGCTGCCGCCGAACACGGTGTTCCTGCCGCAAGAGCGCAACGTCGGCTTTGCCGCGGCCAACAACATCGGTATGCGCCGTGCGCTGGACGACGGCTGCGACTTTGCGCTGCTGCTGAACAACGACACGTCGGTCCGCCCGGATTTCCTTGAAAAGCTGCTGGCCGAGACCTCCGCGGGGGCGGTCAGCTGCCCGAAGATGCTGTTTATGGACCCGCCCGACGAGATCTGGTTTGCGGGCGGTGAGCTGGACCCCAAGACCGGCAAGGTAAAGCACCTGGGCGGCCACAAAAAGGACGGCCCCGAATTTTCCGAAAAAAAGCAGGTCAGCTTTATCACGTTCTGCTGCGTGCTGCTGCCGCGGGCCGTGATTGAGAAGGTCGGCTATCTCGATGAGACGCTGTTTATGTACTGCGAGGACGTTGACTACTGCATTCGTCTGGCGCAGGCCGGCGTGCCGATGTGGTTTTTGCCCGATGCTGTCATCCACCACAAGGCGGGCGGCAGCGCGGGCGGGATGTTGTCGGTCTACTACATCACCCGCAACACGCTGTACCTGACCTGCAAGGGCAAAAGCGCGGCCTATGCGAAGCTGAAAACGATTCTCCCCCTCCTCACCGGCGCGGCACGCTACGCCCTGACAAAGCTGCTGGGCCGCAAAAAAGGCCGCAGCTACGGCGCGTTCCGAGGCGCCGTGGATTTCTGGAACGGGAAAATGGGGCGGATGAAAGGAGCAAACTGAACGTGCCGCAAATCACCATTGTCATCCTGCAATACCGGCCTGACGCTGCGGCGCTGCGGCGCACGCTGGCTTCGCTGGCGATGCAGGACACGCGCGATTTCGCCGTGGTGCTGGGCGACGACGGCTCGGCGCAGGACTATTTTGCCGAGAGCCGTGCGTATTTAGCGGCGCACGGCATCACCGACGTGCAGACCACGAAGCTGCAGCCGAACGGCGGCACCGTGAAAAACGCCCGGAATGCTGTGCGCGCCGCCGCGAGCCGATGGGTGCTCATGCTCTCACCGGGGGATTTCCTCTACGACAGCGAAACGCTGCGCTGGTGGCTGGGGCGCTTGCAGGCCGACGAGCCGCGCGTGGCCTTCGGCAGGCAGGCCTACTTCACCCCCGATCCGCCGCAGCCCACGGCAGGCGAGACACCCTTTGACCGCACACCCTACGACCCCGCCCACTACGACGCCAAGACCATCCGCCGAAACCTGCTATTGTACGACGACGGGATCAGCGGCGCGGGGCTTGTGTACGAGCGGGCGCTTTTCCTCTCGGCGCTGGACAAGATGGCCGACCATGTGCGGCTGGCCGAGGATTTCTCCCTGCGTCTTTTCGCTGTGCAGGGGGTGCGCATCACCCGATATGACCGGCTGACCGTCTGGTACGAGTACGGCGGCGGCGTCTCGACCGATGCAGCTGCCCGTGCCCGGATGCTGGGCGACTGGCGCGCCATGCTGGAGGTGCTGCGGGCGGAATACCCCCGCGACCGTACGGTGCGACTGGCCTATGAATATTACTTCAACGACCGCCGCAAGTCCCGCCTTGTGCGCGGGCTGGTGGGGCGGCTCATCGTGCCGCAGAACGCCCCCTTCAAAAAAGCCCAGCGCGCCTGGCAGCCGCCGACGAATGGGGACAAGGCAAAATTACAGGCAATTTATGAAATGGCCGAAAGGCCGCTGTAGGGGGTGCATCTGTGCGCCCGCGGACCAATGCGAGCATCGGATCCTACCAGTAACGGAAAGGTGATATGGGAATGATCATCCAAACCATCAGCATGAAGAGCGTCACAGCCGAGGGCCTGGGCACACTCTCGGTCTTTGAGGGCGGGCACGATGTGCCCTTTGACATCAAGCGCATCTACTATATCTACGGCGCACCGCAGGGCACCCAGCGCGGCGGCCACGCCCACAAGGCCCTGCGTCAGGTGCTGTGGTGCCCCTACGGAAGTATCCTCATCAAATTGGACGACGGCCATGAGACGAGCGAGGTTCTGCTCAATGATCCCGCTAAGGGCCTGATCGTTGAGCACAACATGTGGCGCGAGATGTTGTGGCAGAAGGACGATTCCGTGCTCTGCGTCGCGGCGGATTCCTACTACGATGCCGATGATTATATACGTGATTACGATGAATTTAAAAAGCGGGTGAGCGAATGATGCAGCTGCGCCGTTTACAGCCGCAGGACGCCCCGCTCATGCTGGAATGGATGCACGACGCCGACGCCGTGCAGCACATGCGGGCAAACTTTGCGGCCATGACTCTTGCCGACTGCGAGCGGTTCATCGCTGCCGCGCAGAAGGACACCCCCGCCCTGCACCGCGCCATTGCCGATGAAAACGGCACATACCAGGGCACCGTGAGCCTGAAGAATATCGACCCCGCCAAGGGGGAGGCCGAGTTTGCCATCGCCGTGCGCCGCTGCGCCATGGGCAGGGGCGTGTCTGCCTGGGGTATGCGGGAGATCCTGCACCTGGGTTTTGCCGAACTGGGCTTGCGCCGTATTTATTGGTGCGTTGACCCCGTCAATGCGCGGGCCTGCCGCTTTTACGCCAAGCAGGGCTACACCCCCATCACCCCGGAGCCGGACGCAGAAAACCTGCTCTGGTTTGAAGTTTTTGCCTAAGGAGTACTGTTATGTCACAGCCCAAGGTCAGTGTGCTGATCTCGTTTTACAATCTGGCCTCCTTCGTGGACCAGACGATGGAAAGCGTGCTGGCGCAGAAAACCGACTTCCCCGTGGAAATCCTCTGCGCGGACGACGGTTCCGACGACGGCACGATTGAAAAGCTGCACGGCTGGGAGGCAGCGCACCCCGACACCGTCCGCGTCTTTGTCATGGACCGCGTGCCGGGCAAAAAATATGAGGGCAACGAGCGCATCCGGCGGATGAACGCCATCCGCGGGCGGCTTTTTTACGAGGCCAAAGGCAGCTATGTCTGCTACCTCGACGGCGACGATTTCTACACCGATGACCGCAAGCTGCAAAAGCAGGCGGACATTTTGGACGCCGACACAGGCCACAAATACGTGGCCTGCGGGCACAACGGCTGCTACTACTGGCAGAGCACCGGCGAGACGAAGCCGATTGAAAAGCCCATCCGGGAATGTGCGCTGACGGCGAAGGAGTATTGGAGCTTTTTCTACATCCACACCAACGCCATGATGTTCCGCAACATCGGTCTGCAGGGTATTGACCCCTACACCAGCGGCGTGCAGATCATCGATAACATGCTGACCTATATGTTTTTGCCTTACGGCGGCATTTACTACCTGCCGGACTGCATGTTCAACTACCGCCAGACTGGGGACAGCACCTTCCACCGCCGCAGCGTCTACCAGAATTATATCCTGAACGCCTTGATGCTCTACCAGCAAAAGACGGTTCTGCGCGGTTTATTCGGCGCGGGGCTGGTACGCACCCTGTTTGAGTACACCCAGCTGTATGAGAACCGCCGCGACCCGAAGCTGACTGCGGAGGGGCAGACCTATCTCGAAAATATTGACCGCTACGGCGCGGGCCGCCTGCGCCGCCTTGTGAACTATAATAAGGAAAGCGCCCCGGTGCGCCTGTGGTGTGAGCTGGAAAATAAATTCTGGTTCTTTATGACGAAGGTGTTCCGCCACTATATCTGGAAGCCGAAGGTGCGGGCCCTGCTGGAAGAAGCACGTATCAAAACCGAAAAAGGGGAGTGCTGAATCATGGAAGAAATGAACGAACTGACCGCCGAGGAGCAGGCCAAGCTGCTGCGCCATGAGTTGGAGGCCGTCTACGGCTCGTCGTCGTACAAGATTGGCCGCGCCGTGACCTGGCTGCCCCGCCATGCGAAAAAGGCGCTGGCGTACCTTGCCCACAACGGCCCGGCCATCAGCGCTAAATATCTGTATACCTACGCGAAATATCACAAGATCGCCAACAAGGACTACGCCTACTGGGCCTGCCTGCAAAAAAAGGACTACCCTGAGGCACTGAAAAAGTGGTTCCTGGAGAAGAACTATACCCATCAGCCGCTCGATTTGGAGAACCCCAAGACCTTCAGCGAGAAAACACAGTGGATGAAAATTTACGGTGGCTTGGCCGAAAAGCAGAATCTAGTGGATAAGTACAAGGTCCGCGACTGGGTCAGGGAGAAAATCGGCGAGGATTATCTGATCCCGCTGCTGGGAGTCTGGGACAAGTTCGACGACATCGATTTTGACCAGCTGCCCGACAAGTTCATGCTTAAAACGAACCACGGCGCGGGCTGGAACTACCCCGTGGCCGATAAATCGAAGTTCGACAAGGCCGATGCAAAGAAGAAGTTCGATTTGTGGATGAAGCTGAACTTCACCTACTACCGCGGCGGCTTGGAGCTGCAATATGAGCATATCCAGCCCAAAATCATTGCGGAACAGTTCATTGAGAATGACGGCGGCGACCTGTACGATTACAAGCTCTGCTGCTTTGACGGCGAACCCAAGGTCATCATTTATATTATGAACCGTTATGTGGACGCCGATGAGCGCATCATCTGTTTTGACACGGACTGGAACGTGCTGCCATTCAACCTGTTCACCCCGCTCGAGCAGCCGGATGACATCCCACGCCCGAAAAATCTGGAAAAGATGGTCGAGGTAGCCCGCACGCTGAGCCAGGGCATTCCGTTTGTGCGTGTGGATCTCTACGCACTGAACGATGGAACGATTAAATTTGGCGAGATGACGTTCACGACCTACAGCGGCATTGCGCCGTGGCACCCCGAGAGCGCGAACGACTTCATGGGCAGTCTGATCCACCTGCCCGGCGTCGACGACTAAGGAGACACCATGCCGAAAGTCAGTATCCTCGTACCCGTCTACAAGGCGGAAAAAACCCTCGATGCCTGCGTCGAGAGCATCCTTGCGCAGACGTTCCCGGACTTTGAGCTGCTGCTCATCGACGATGAAAGCCCGGACCGCTGCCCGGAAATGTGCGATGCCTGGGCAAAAAAAGACCCGCGCATCCGCGTTTTGCACCCGGCTAAGGCCGGGCCCGGCCCGTCCGGCGCGCGCAACGCCGGGGTGCAGGCCGCCGCGGCCCCCTGGCTGACGATGGTGGACAGCGACGACACGATAGCGCCCGACCTTGTGGAAAAGCTGTTGGCGGGCGCGGAGACCACCGGCGCAGAGCTGGTGATCTGCAACGGCTGCCCCGTGACCGAGGACGGCGCACGGCACCCGCTGCCCGCCGACGAGCAGTTCACGAAGGACACGCTGCTGGACGTAGATGCGTTCTGGGACGCCTTCCATACGCCGTGGATCAACCAGTTCACCGGCACGGCCCACCGCCTCTACGCCGCAAGGCTTTTTGACGGCGTGCGCTACCCCGTGGGTCTGCTGCACGAGGATTACTACGTGCTGCCGGACCTGATTGCACATTGCAGCGCTGTTTACTGCATGGCCTTTACGGGTTATTATGTGCTGCGCCACGCGGGCAGCATCACCGACGGTGCGCGCCATGAGGTGCGCCTTGCCATGACGAAAGGCGACATCCACCGCGCCGAATACTTTTTGCGCAACGGCTGGTATGACCGCGCCGAGGGTGCGCTGACCGATGCCGCGCTGTTTTTACACGACAAGAAGCGCGCCTACGATTTGACCAAGCCCGGCCACCGCGCGGAATTTGCCGAGACAAAACATGAGCTTTGCCGCGTGTACAATGCGCTGGCTGCCCAAAAGGGGAGCGCGTCGATGAAACTGCGGGCCGCCGCACTGAGGGCGGGGCTGGGCGTGTTTGCCATGTATGTGAGAGCGCGGAGGTGACGGGCAGAGCCCCTCCGGCCATCGTTGGCGCTCGGCCACCTCCCCGCAAAGCGAGGAGCTGGCCGCGAAGCCGGCCTGAGGGGCTTTTAGCCCGTTCCCGCTGCCCGAACCCCTCCCTAACAAAACCGCCAACAAAAGGAGCACCCTCATGCCCACCGTCACCGTTATTATCCCGGTCTATAAGGTCGAGCGCTATCTCGACGCCTGTGTGGAGAGCGTTGTGCGGCAGAGCTATGCGGACTTGGAGATACTCCTCGTCGATGACGGCAGCCCGGACCGCTGCCCGGCGCTCTGCGATGCCTGGGCAGAAAAGGACCCGCGCATCAAGGTCATCCACCGGGAGAACGGCGGTCTGTCCGCCGCGCGCAACTCCGGCATCGACGCCGCCATGGGCGAGTTTTTGCTGTTCGTTGACAGCGACGACTTATTAGAACCCGACGCCGTCCGCCGCGCGGTGGACGCCCAACGGCAGCAGGACGCCGATCTGGTCATCTTCAACCTGACCTACGTCGATGAAGAGAACCGCCCGCTGCCGCAGCCGGATTTCAGCGGCTTTACGGATGAGATCCTCGACGAGGACGGCGTCTGGCAGCGCTGCTTTTCCCTGGCGGAAACAAGGATTTACTACGTTGTGGCGTGGAATAAGCTCTACCGCCGCAGCCTGTTCCAACACCTGCGCTATGCCCCGGGCAAACGGTATGAGGATCAGTTCCTGCTGCCCCACCTGCTGGCACAGTGCAAAACCATTGCCTGCCTGGCCGCGCCCGGCTACCGCTACGTGCAGCGCAGCGGCAGCATCATGGCGCAGGGGTCGAGCCGCACCTATCTGGATCGGCCCGAGTACCTGCTGGACTGGTGCGCCTACTTTACCCAAAAGGGCGATGCCCTGCGGGCCGAGGGGCTGCTGAACGACGCCATACAGAACCTTGCCGAAAAGCAGTGCTTTGACCTGTCCACACCCGCCCAACAGGCCCGCTACCGCGCCGCCTGCCGCGCCTGTGCCGACAGCTACACCGCGCTGGCCGCGGCCACGGGGCAGCGCTCGATGCGTCTGCGCGCCGCGCTGCTGCGCATCGGTCTGCCCGCCTACCAAGCCTTTTTGAAACACAAAACCTAAGGAGTTCCACGCATGGAAAAAACGCAACTGCAAAACTACCATGTCCACTACGGCCCGGCCCAGGGCTGGAGCCGTGTTGACCTGCGCGAGCTGTGGCGCTACAAGGACCTGATCTGGCTCTTTGTCAAGCGCGATTTCAACGTCATGTACAAGCAGACGGTGCTGGGCCCGGCGTGGATCTTGATTAACCCGCTCATGTCCACGGCCATGTACTGCGTCATGTTCGGCACGATTGCCCAGCTGTCCACCGACGGCGTGCCGCAGATTCTGTTCTATCTGGCAGGCACGGCACTGTGGGGCTTCTTCTCGTCCTGCATCAACAAGGTGTCGGGCACGTTCACGACGAACTCCAACATCTTCAGCAAAGTGTATTTCCCGCGGCTGGCCATGCCGATTTCGACGGTGATCTCCGGCCTTATCAACTTTCTTGTGCAGTTTGCACTGTTTTTTATCCTGCTGCTTGTCTACCTTGCCAAAGGCGAGGTCAGCCCGCACTGGGGTATGCTGCTGCTGTGCGTGCCGCTGGTGCTGCAGGTCGGCCTGCTGGGCCTTGGCTGCGGCATCATTGTGTCCAGCCTGACGACCCGCTACCGCGATCTGATGGTCGTTGTGACCTTCGGCGTCCAGCTGTGGATGTACGGCTCGCCCGTCGTCTACCCGCTGTCGATGATCACCCACCCCGTCCTGCGCGCGGTCATGGTCATCAACCCCATGACCGCACCGATGGAGAGCTTCCGCTATATCTTCTTCGGCACCGGGCAGGTCACGGGCGTCATGTGGGCGTCGTCGCTGATCTGGACCGTTGCGCTGCTGGCGCTGGGGCTGTCGCTTTTCAGCAAGGTCGAAAAGACCTTCGTCGATACGGTGTAAGGGGGCGCGAGTATGCGTGAAAATTCGTTGATGATTCGCGTCGAGAACGTGAAAAAGCAGTACCGCTTGGGGCAGATCGGCGGCGGCACGCTGCGCGGCGACCTGCAAAGCTGGTGGGCCCGCAAGCGCGGCAAGGAGGACCCGAACACCCTCATTGGCACCGACCAGCGCCTGATCGGTACGACGTTTATGGCGCTGAACGGCGTCAGCTTCACGGTCAACAAGGGCGAGGCCGTCGGCATCATCGGCTCGAACGGCGCGGGCAAGTCCACGCTGTTAAAGCTGCTGACCCACGTCACAGCTCCCACATCCGGTGATATTGACCTGTATGGCCGCGTCGCCTCGATGCTCGAGGTCGGCACCGGCTTCCACCCCGAGATGACGGGCAGAGAAAACGTCTACCTGAACGGCGCGATTTTAGGTATGACCCGCGCCGAAATTGACGCCAAGATGGCGGAAATTATTGAGTTCTCCGAGGTCGGCGACTTTATCGACACGCCGGTCAAGCGCTATTCCAGCGGCATGTTCGTGAAATTGGCATTCTCCGTTGCCGCCCATCTGGACAGCGAAATTATGATCATGGACGAGGTCCTCGCCGTCGGTGACATGAAGTTCCAGAAAAAGTGCCTGACCAAGATGCGCCAGGCCGCCCGGCGCGACGGCAAGACCGTGCTTTACGTCAGCCACAACATGGCGACGATCCGCGACCTGTGTGACCGCTGCATCGTGCTGGACAAGGGCAAGGTCATCTTCGACGGCGACGTGGACGAGGGCATCGCGCTGTACCTCTCCACCAAGTCGCAGGCTGCTGATTTTGTTGATTATTCCGATTTCAAGCGCGATAACTGGTTTAAACGTGACAATCTACGTCTGCAGAGCGTGCGGGTATTGGTGCCGTCCGTCGAGGCCATTGAACGTACCCAGCCTGTGCGGATACACTGCGTTATCAAGGCGCAGGAATCGGTGGAACGTGTTGGACTGCGGCTTGAGGTGCGTGACGAGGTGGGAAATCCGTTGGCAACGTCCTGTCTGTATGATTTGAATCTGCATGAGGGTGATAGTGAGTTCACAGCGCAGTACGATTTGAGCGTGCTCTCGCCAGGCAAGTACAGCAACTATTTCACGCTCTTCACAGCGGGCGAGGGTGGCGCGCACACGGTCGAGGACTGGGTGCCGGGCATTCAGTTCCGTATGGTGGACACCTTCACAAGCGGACATCTTGAGTGGAACGCGAAGGACTGGGGCAGCATCCGTCTGCCGGAGGCCGTGCTGTGCAAGGAGAATGTTGAATGAAAAAGGTCGCTGTACTGTACATTGCAACGGGGAAATACGTGCGCCTGTGGCCGGGATTTCTCGAAAGCGCCGAAAAGTATTTGCTGAAAAGCTGTGAGGTCGAGTATTTCGTATTTACCGATGTCGACCATCTGGCGGAGGAGGAAGACAACCCGCGCATCCACCGGATTTTTCAGGAACCCATGCCTTGGCCGTACACGACATTGCTGCGGTTTGAAATTTTCCTGAAAGCCGAGGAGCAGCTCAAAGCGTTCGATTACATTTACTTTTTCAACGCCAACTGTGAGTTCAAACAGCCAATCACAGAGGAAATGTTGTTGCCGCGCCCGGAGAAGCATGAACACATGGTATTTGTGCTGCACCCGGCATTTTACTGGCGGTATAACTATGAGTTTACCTATGACCGCAATCCACGCTGCAAGGCGTACATTCCGATGGGGCTTGGGCGTGATTACGTCTGCGGCGGCATCAACGGTGGTGACCGGGACGCCTATCTGAAATTTTGCCACACACTGCAAAAGCGTATCCGGCAGGACAAAGACAGGGGCATCATTGCACTGTGGCACGATGAGTCTCACATCAACTGGTATGCGTTTACCCATCCGCATTACCGCCTGTTGGACGCGAGCTTTTGCTTTTTCCCGGGATGGGATACGGTGAAACCTTGCTATATCTATATCCGTCCCAAAGAGGAGTATTTTGACGTAGATGCGTTTAAGCGTGACCCGCCTAAAACGCAACTTTCCCCGAAAGTGGAAAAATACAACGAATTTATGTTAAAAGCTGCCCGCAAGATTCAGCGCCACATGCCGTGGCTGCCCAGAAGAAAGCGAGAGTAACAAAGCAACCGCCGCACGTTTTACACCGTGCGGCGGTTGCTTTGTTGAAAATTACCGGTAATCAATCGGCAGCGTCGGCAGGCCGTTCAGGCTCCAATCGGCTAAATTGCCGTCCTGAAACTCGTAATACCCCTGCGCGGCGATCATCGCGCCGTTGTCGCCGCAGTATTTCAGCTCGGGCAAAAAGATCTTTGCGCCGAGCTTCTGCGCACCGTCGTTGACCAGCTGGCGCAGACGGCCATTGGCGGCGACGCCGCCGGCCAGTACGACCTGCCTGGCGTTTGTGTCCGCCGCCGCGGCCAGCAGCTTTTTGGCCAGGATCTGGTCGATGCGCTCCTGAAAGCTCGCGGCCATGTCGGCCACGTTCACGGCCTGGCCCTTCTGCTCGGCGTTGTGGACCTCGTTGATGACGGCGGTTTTCAGGCCGCTGAAGCTTACGTTGTACTTGCCGTCCACATGGGGCACGGGCAGCTTGTACGCCTTGGGGTTGCCGTCCCGCGCCGCCGCGGCCACGCTGGGGCCGCCGGGGTAGGGCAGACCCAGCGTGCGGGCGACCTTGTCGTAGGCCTCGCCTGCGGCGTCGTCCACGGTGCGGCCTAAGATTTTATAGCGGCACCAGTCCTCGACCAGTACAATGTGGCTGTGCCCGCCGCTGGCGACGAGGCACAGAAACGGCGGCTTCAGATCCTGATGCGTTAAATAGTTGGCCGCAATGTGCCCGCGCAGGTGGTGCACCGGCACAAGCGGTTTGCCCGCCGCGTAGGCCAGCCCCTTGGCAAAATTGACGCCCACCAGCACCGCGCCGATGAGCCCCGGCGCAAACGTCACGGCCACGGCGTCCACGTCGGCCATCGTCATGCCGGCGTCGGCCAGCGCCTTGTCAACGGTGGCGCTGATATACTCCGCATGGCGGCGGCTGGCGATCTCCGGCACAACGCCGCCGTAGAGCGCCTGCTCTTTGACGCTGGTGGAGATGACGTTGGAGATGACCTTCCGCCCATCCTCCACAATCGCCGCCGCGGTTTCGTCGCAGGTGGACTCGATACCTAAAACATACATAACAAAACCTCGATGTAGGGGCCGGGCATGCCCGGCCCGCAACGTTTTCTTACTTGCTATTTTCCCGGAAAAGTGCGGCAGCCGTCAGGCTGTGCCCCGTTTTAGTGTGCCTCCAGCCACGTCTTTCCCACGCCGACCTCCGTCGTCAGGGGAACGCTGTAATGCACGACGTTTTCCATTTCTTCCTTCAAAATGCGCTTGACTTCGTCGATTTCTTCCCCGGGCGCTTCGACGATCAGCTCATCGTGTACCTGCAAAAGCAGACGCGCCTGCAATTTCTCGTCCCGCAGGCGCTGCCAGACGTGGACCATGGCCAGCTTAATGATGTCCGCCGCAGTGCCCTGGATCGGCGTGTTGCGGGCCATCCGCTCGCCGCTGGCGCGCACCTGAAAGTTCGAGCTGGCCAGCTCCGGCAGGGCGCGGCGGCGGCCAAACAGCGTCTCGACGTAGCCCTTGTCCTTCGCGTGGGCGATGCAGTCCTTCATATACCCGTCCACCTTCGGGAAGGTGTCGAGGTAGGTCTTTAAGAAAGTGTCCGCCTCCTTGACCGGGATGCCCAGATCCTTGCTCAGGGAGTACGCGCCCTTGCCGTACATGATGCCGAAGTTGATGGCCTTGCTGGCCGAACGCAGCTGCGGCGTGACCTCGCTCTCGGGGATGTGGTAGATTTTGGCGGCGGTGGAGCGGTGGATGTCCGCGCCGTTCAAAAACGCCTGCTGCATGTGCTCGTCGCCTGTGATGTGCGCCAGAATGCGCAGCTCGATCTGCGAGTAGTCGGCGTCCACGAGGGTCTCGCCCGCGCCCGCCACAAAGTAGCCGCGCAGGCGGCTGCCCAGCTCGGTGCGGATGGGAATGTTCTGCAGGTTCGGCTCGGTGGAGGAGATGCGCCCGGTGCGCGCCTCGGTCTGGATGAAGGTCGAGTGGACCCGCCCGTCCGCGGCCTCGGCGTTCAGCAGGCCGTCCACGTAGGTGGACAGCAGCTTGGCGTAGGTGCGGTATTTCAGGATCTCGTCAATGACCGGGCTGTAGGGGCGCAGGCTTTCCAGTGTCTCGGCGTCGGTGGAGTAGCCGCGGGCGTTTTTCTTGCGCGGCGGCAGGCCCAGCTTGTCAAACAGCGCCTCGCCCAGCTGCTTCGGACTGTTTACGTTGAACGGATAACCGACGGCTGTATAAATATTGTTTAAGATCCCGTCCAGCTCGCTGCGCAGGCTGTCGCCGAACGCGCGGATGCCGTCGGCGTCAATCGCAAAGCCGATGCGCTCCATGTCGGCCAGCACCCGGGCCAGCGGCAGCTCCATCTCGTCCAGCAGCTTGCGCTGGCCGCTCTCGTCCAGCGCGGCGGCCAGCGTGTCGCACAGGCCCGCCAGCACGCCCGCATCGGGCGCGGCCTCACAGGCAAAGGCGGCGCGTACGCCGTACTCGGCGGCCAGGGAGTGTACCTCATAGCCGCTGGCCGACGGGTTTAAAAGATACGCGGCCAGCTTGCCGTCAAAGCGCAGCGCACTGCCGATGCCGCCGTGCTCCAGCGCCAGGCGGTAGAGCGGCTTTGCGTCGAACGCCCAAAGCTCGGCGCCGCTGTCCAGAATCGCGGCCAGCCGGTCCGTGTCGGGCAGGTAGACGTCCTGCCCCTGCACAAGGTACCAATCGCCGTCGGCGTTCCGGGCGGCGTAGAAGCGGCCCTCCAGCAGCAGCGGCAGGGGGGACGGCTCGACGGTCTCGAGCGGTGCGGCATTCTCGGATGGGGCGGGCGCGGTGCCGCCGTTCAGGCCCCAGCGGTCCACCAGCTTGTGCATTTCCAGCGCGGCCAGCAGCTGCGCGGCGGCAGCGGGGTCACCGGGCTGGCGCAGGTAGGCGGCAGGGTCGGTCTCGATGGGCGCGTCCTTGCGGATCGTGCCCAGCATATAGGACAGGTCGGCCTTGTCGCGATTGGCGGTCAGCTTGGCGCGCTGCCCCGGTTTGACGGCCTTGTCGTCGATGTTGTCATAGACGCCTTGCAGGCTGCCGAACTTCGAAATCAGCGCCAGCGCGGTTTTTTCGCCGATGCCGGGAACGCCGGGGATGTTGTCCGACGCATCGCCCATCAGGCTCTTGACGTCGATGAGCTGCGGCGGCTCGATGCCGTACTTCTCGCGGATGGAGGCGGGGTCCATGGGGATGGTCTCTTTGTTGGTCGCCAGCAAAACCGTCGTTGCATCGTCCACAAGCTGCAAGCTGTCGCGGTCACCGGTAGCCAGCAGCGTCGTGCCGCCCGCGGCCTCGCACGCTGCGGCCAGCGTGCCGAGAATATCGTCGGCCTCCCAGCCCGCCTTGCTGACCTGCACAAAGCCAAGGTCGGTCAGCAGCTCCTTCAAAACCGGCATCTGCTGGGCCAGCTCCTCGGGCATGCCGTGGCGGGTGGCCTTGTAGCCGTCGTAGGCGGTGTGGCGGAACGTCGGCGCACGCTCATCCCATGCGATGGCGACGGCGTCGGGCTTGTGCGCCGCCAGCAGATTGAGCAGTATATTTTGGAAGCCGTAGATGGCGTTGGTGTAGCGGCCATCCTTCGTCGTCAGCAGCTTGATGCCGAAAAACGCGCGGTTGACCAGGCTGTTGCCGTCCAAGACCATGAGTTTCATGCGCAATACTCCTTATAAACAATCTACATTTCAGTATACCACATTTGCGGAAAATATGGTAGAATAGAATGTAAAAATCGAAAAGTCTAAAGCCTTCCCCCGCGGGCGGGGGAAGGTGGCGCGCAGCGCCGGATGAGGGGGCGGGCTTACGGCCAGGACCCGGTCACGGGCGGCTGCGCGGACTTTGCCCTCATCAGCCGCCTGCGGGCGGCAGCTTCCCCCGAGGGGGAAGCCTTTTGGAAAGGAAACTTATGCAGCTACGCAACCTATCCATCCCCACCGGCGCGGTGTTTGCGCCGATGGCCGGCCTGACCGACGCGGCGTGCCGCCATCTGATGGCCGACCACGGCGCGGCCTGGACCGTCAGCGAGATGGCCAGCGCCAAGGCGCTGAACTTCCACGATGAAAAATCCCTGGCTCTGCTGCGGGACAAGCACCCCCACGGCCTGTACGCCATCCAGCTGTTCGGCGCGGAGCCGGAGTCGATGGCCAAGGCAATTCTGTTTGTAAGGGAGCAGGGCATCCAATTTGACATTCTCGACATCAACATGGGCTGCCCCGCGCCCAAGATCACCGGCAGCGGCGCGGGCAGCAGGCTGCTGCTGGACCCGTCGCTCTGCGGGCAGATGGTCGCCGCCGCGCGCAAAGCGCTGGGCGATGATACGCCGCTGACCGTCAAGATGCGCATCGGCTGGGACGCCGACCACCTGACCGGCGTCGAGGTCGCCAAACAGCTTGAGGCCAACGGCGCGGACTTGATCGCCGTCCATGGCCGCACGCGGGAGCAGATGTACATCCCGCCCATCGACACGGCGGCCATCGCGGCCATCAAGCAGGCCGTGTCCGTCCCGGTGCTGGCCAACGGCGACGTGACCACCGCCGACGAAGCCCTTACCTTATTAGAAGCAACCGGCTGCGACGGCGTTATGATCGGACGCGGCGCACTGGGCGACCCGTGGCTGTTTGCGCAGGTGCGCGCAGCGCTGTTGGGCGAGGAACGCCCGCCCGAGCCGACGCTGAACCAGCGGATGACCGCTTTGCGCGACCAAATTTACGAAATGTGCGAGGAAAAGGGCGAGTGGGCCGCCATGCCCCAGGCCCGCAGCCAGGCCATGCACTATATGAAGGGCCTGCACGGTGCTGCCGCCCTGCGCCGCTACTGCTCGATGCTCGAGCACTTCAGCGATGTGGATACGCTGATCGAGGCGGTGTATAGGTTGCAATAACGTAGGGGCCGGGCATGCCCGGCCCCTACCGTGGCGCTTCAAAACCGTCCCCTCGTCAATTCGTCCAGATTCTGCTCGTAGCAGGGCAGCATGTGCTCGATGAAATACTCCGCCTCGGGGCTGTGCATGGCGTGCAGGGCGGCCATCTGCTGGGCGTAGGCGGCCTCAAACTCGCGGTTGCCGCCGCGGTCCTCCTCGATGCACTTGATGACGGCGGAAAGCCGGTCCGCGGCCTTTAAAATTTTGCGCTCGGCGTCGTTCAGCACGCTGCCGGTCAGCCAGACCTGGGTCTCGGCCTGTAATTCTTCGGGTTGCAGGCTCGCCATCACGCGGGCGCTCTCGTGCTCCACGGCCTTGTACGCTGTGCGCAGGGCGTCGTTCTTGTACTTGACGGGCGTCGGCATATCACCGGTCAGAATCTCCGATGCATCGTGGTAAATGGCCGCTGTGGCTACCACCTCGGGCCGCAGAGCCGCGCCGGTGCCCGTGCAGTGCCTGCCGATCAGGCAGAGCGTGTGCGCCAGCATGGCCGTGTCGGCGGTGTGCTCGCTCAGGGACTCGGGGCGGGTGCTGCGCATCAGGCACCAGCGGGTGATGTACTTCATGCGGCTGAACAGCGCGCTGAACGGATAGGTTTTCATCTTCACGCGACCTCCGGTTTGTGGTATAATGGGGCGTATGCAGGGTCGATGCTTGCATCGGCCCGGGGGGCGTCGGGGACGCCGCCCCCTACAGCTCTACGGTAAGTATACCACAACTTTCCTCAAAGTGAGGCCCCATAAAGGGGACTATCAATATGCAAAGCACAATTTTTAAACAAAAATCGAACTATTGGCGCGTCTTTGCACTCTGCTTTTTCACGGCGGTGCTGCTGTTTGCGCCCCACTGCATCGTGGATGCCGTCGCGGGCGGCGGGTACTTCCACTACGCGGGGGACTTCAACGACCAGCAGATCAACTTTTACCAGTACGCCAACGCCTTTGTCAAAAACGGCGGGTCGTTCAGCTGGGCCACCGACCTGGGCAGCGGGTTTGTCAATTCCTACTCGTTCTACCTGCTGGGCAGTCCGTTCTTCTGGCTGTCCATGGTCGTGCCCGCGCGGCTCATGCCGTGGGCCATGGTGCCGCTGCTCTGCCTGAAAATGGCCGTTGCGGGCGGCGGCGGGTATCTCTGGGCGCGCCGCTGGGTGCGGGACGAGACCTGGAGCATGCTGGCGGGCTGCCTGTATGCGTTTTCCGGGTTCAGCATCTACAACATCTTTTTCAACCACTTTCTGGACGTTGTGGCGCTGTTTCCGTACATGCTGGCCGCGCTGGACGACGCGGTCATCGACGATAAAAAGGGCGCGTTCCCGTTCTGGGTCGCGCTGAACCTTGTCGATAACTACTTCTTCTTCGCCGGGCAGGCGGTCTTTCTTATCATCTATTTCTTCTGCATGGCCGCCGGGCGGCGGTATGAGCTGGGCCTGCGCAAGTTCGTGCGCCTGGCGTGGGAGACAGCTCTGGGCTGTGCCTGCGGGTGCGTGCTGCTGCTCCCGGCGGGGCTGTCGCTGCTGCAAAATCCGCGTACCATCGACCCGTTCAGCGGGTACGGGTATCTGTTCTACGGCAAATCCCAGCAGTACGGCGCGATTTTTTACAGCACCCTGCTCATGCCCGACGCGCCCTATTTCAAGGACCTGTTTCAGGAGGGCATCCTCAAGCACACGAGCCTGACAGCCTATCTGCCGCTGGTCGGTGTCGCGGGCGGGCTGGCGTTCTGCCGCGCAAAGGAGCGCCACCCGTTCACCTACGTTTTAAAGGTCTGCGTCGCCTGTGCGTTTGTGCCGGTGCTGAACAGCGCGTTCTATGCGCTCAACTCGAGCTACTACGCGCGGTGGTACTATATGCCGATTCTGGTTTTGTGCGGTGCAACGTGTTATCTGCTCTCCCGCCCGGCGCTGGCCGAGCAGCGTCTGCCGCGGGCGCTGCGGCTGACGACCTTCCTGACGCTGACGGCGGTGGTGTTCGCCGTTGTGCCGGGCAAGGACGACGACGGCAACACGGTCTTTGGCGTGCTGGACGAGCCCGCGCGGTTCTGGGCTATCTTCGGCATGACGATGCTGGGTATCGTGATTTTTGCGCTGCTGTGGCATTTTTGCCGCCGTAAGCGGCGGTGGGGCGCGATTCTGACCGCCGCTGTGCTGGGATTCAGCCTGCTGTACGGCAGTTTGCATCTGTCTCTGACGAAGTACGCCCAGTGGGACGTGGACAGCAATCTGATTGCCGAAACCTATGATTCTGTCGAGGATGTCGCCGCCGCGCTGCCGGACGATGCGTTTTACCGCATTGACGCCTACGGTGCGCACAACAATCTGGGGCTGTGGTTCAACAGGAGCTGCCTGCAATTCTTCAACTCGACGGTTGCGCCGAGCATCATGGCGTTTTACCCCGAGGTCGGCGTCAAGCGGGATGTGAACTCCAAGCCCGACGCCGAGAACTACGCTCTGCGCGGCCTGTTGAGCGTGCGGTACACGCTGGTCGCCAAGGACAAGGAGACCGAGTGGACCGACAAGGATCTGCCCGGCTGGCAGCGCACCGGCGAGACCGACGCCTACGCCCTCTACGAGAACGAAAACTGGGTGCCGATGGGCTTTACCTACGACTGTTACGTGACAGCGGACCAGCTGGAGCGGGTAAGCGAGGAAGAACGCGCCCAGATTTTGTGCCGCGCGATTTTGCTGGACGACGACCAGATCTCCGCCTTTGGCAGCCTGCTGGAACCCTTGCCCGATGAGGAGCTGACCGACCGCGGCGAGGATGCCTACGCTGCCGACTGTGCCGCCCGCCGTGCCGCCGGTGTGGCAGCGTTTACCGCGACGGACACCGGCTTTACCGCAAAGACCGCCTATGACGCGGACGAGCTGGTGTTTTTCAGCGTGCCCTATGACGACGGGTTCAGTGCCACGGTCAACGGTGAGCCCGCCGCGATTGAGAAGGTGGACGACGGCCTGATGGCCGTGTACGTGCCCGCGGGGGAGAACGAGATAGAATTTACCTACCATACGCCCGGATTGAAGGTGTCCGCCTGCGTGAGCGCAGCGGCGATTGCGGTGTATGGGGTGTATTTGTTGTGGATTATAAGGAAACGAAAAAGCCAGCCGGGAAGTAAGCGGTAACATTTGTAGGAGGCGGCGTCCCCGACGCCCCGCGGAGGGGTCAAGACCCCTCCCTACGGACTGTTGGAAAAGGGAGCCATTTGCGCGGGCGAAGCCCACGAGAAAAGCCTCCCCATCAGGGGAGGTGGCCGCGAAGCAGGCCGGAAGGGTTCAGCCCGTTGACGGGCAGCATAGCAAAGTCGCGGGCCGGGCATGCCCGGCCCCTACGGACTGCCGTGAATCGTTGTGCACGAGAGGGGCAAGGGAGGGCGGCAGCCCGCCCCTTTGCAGTTGGCGGGTGGTTGCCCGGGAATGGGTGGTGACGTAAGGCCCGTCGGAATCCCCCAGTCACCTAACGGTGACAGCCCCCTTTGACAAGGG
>ERZ825670.1163-NODE-1163-length-30714-cov-3.358492_pt1 | contig 30714 bp, 25 predicted proteins | sample MGYA00519929_ERZ825670 | MGnify/ENA primary metagenome ERZ825670 (study PRJEB31778, sample SAMEA3449207) | human gut metagenome | biome: human gut; feature: human-associated habitat; material: faeces | place: United Kingdom | collected 2010/2012 ...
CCAGGGATAAACTGGAAAAGAATTTTACGACCAGCGACCATAGTTTCTTTTTTACGGAGACATGTATTCTATCATAAGACAGTGTTTCGGGATTAAAACGATAACCTGTTTTCGCCATTTTTTATTATAAAATTGATAATTTTCGATGCAAAGTTAAAGAAATAATCTAATTTTGCAATTCTATTTTGCGTCGATACGGGAGAGACAGTCTTGGGCAGGTTCAGGACGTGGAAACACAATCCCGTTTTTGAATTGTACTTCTGAGTACAAAAAAGATAGTTACAACTTGTTCATTAAAAAGATATGAAATCAGCAGAGATCAGACAAAAGTTTCTGGATTTTTTTGAAAGTAAGGGACATACCATCGTCCCTTCGGCACCCATGGTGATTAAGGACGATCCTACATTGATGTTTACAAACGCAGGAATGAATCAGTTCAAAGATATTATTCTTGGGAATATCAATCCCAAACACCGGCGTGTTGCGGACTCGCAGAAATGTCTCCGGGTTTCCGGAAAACACAACGATCTGGAAGAGGTAGGACACGATACCTATCACCACACGATGTTCGAAATGTTGGGAAACTGGTCGTTCGGTGATTATTTCAAGAAAGAGGCCATCGGATGGGCATGGGAATATTTGGTGGATGTCCTGAAGCTGGACCCGAAACGTTTGTATGCAACCGTATTCGAAGGAAGCCCTGCCGAAGGTTTGTCGCGCGACGACGAAGCTGCCGGTTACTGGGAACAGTTCCTGCCGAAAGATCATATTATTAATGGTAACAAACATGATAACTTCTGGGAAATGGGTGATACCGGTCCTTGCGGTCCCTGTTCGGAAATTCATATAGACCTTCGCTCTGACGAAGAACGTGCCGTTTCTAGCGGTGCAGAGATGGTAAACAAAGACCATCCGCAGGTAATCGAGATCTGGAACCTGGTGTTTATGCAGTTCAACCGCAAAGCCGACGGTTCGTTGGAACCGCTGCCTGCGAAGGTGATCGATACGGGTATGGGATTCGAACGCCTGTGTATGTCATTGCAGGGTAAGACTTCCAACTACGATACCGATGTATTCCAGCCGATCATCCAGGTGATTGCTGAAAAGACCGGAACAAAATACGGAGACAACAGACAACAGGATGTGGCTATGCGCGTTATTGCCGACCATATCCGTACAATCGCGTTCTCTATCACAGACGGACAGTTGCCGTCGAATGCCAAAGCCGGTTACGTAATCCGCCGTATCCTTCGCCGTGCCGTTCGTTACGGTTATACGTTCCTTGGACGTCGCGAAGCCTTTATGTACAGCTTGTTGCCTGTCCTGATCGAGACGATGGGCGATGCTTATCCCGAACTGGTTGCCCAGAAGACGCTGATCGAAAAGGTAATCAAGGAAGAAGAAGAATCGTTCCTGCGCACGTTGGAAACAGGTATTCGTCTGCTGGATAAGAAGATTGAAGAAACAAAGGCTGTCGGGAAAACCGTTATCAGCGGTGTGGATGCCTTTACATTATATGATACATACGGTTTCCCGTTGGACCTGACTGAACTGATCCTGCGTGAAAACGGCATGGAAGTGAATATCGACGAGTTCAATGCGGAAATGCAGAAACAGAAAGAACGTGCCCGTAATGCGGCTGCTATCGAAACCGGTGACTGGGTGGTCCTGAAAGAAGGCGAATCCAAATTCGTTGGTTACGACCTGTTCGAATGTGAAGCCGAAATCCTGCGTTACCGTAAAATCAAGCAGAAGAATAAAGAGTTGTTCCAGATCGTTCTCGATCAGACTCCGTTCTATGCAGAGATGGGTGGACAGGTAGGTGATACCGGATGGCTGATTGCCGACGATGAAAAGCTGGATGTTGTAGATACGAAGCGTGAAAACAACCTGCCGGTACATTTCGTCACTCGTTTGCCGAAAGATGTAACAGCCACTTTCACCGCTAAGATCAACGAAAAGAAACGTATCCAGTGCGAATGTAACCACTCGGCAACTCACTTGCTGCATGAGGCATTGCGCGAAGTATTGGGCACACATGTCGAACAGAAAGGTTCGTATGTTTCTCCCGAAGCGCTTCGTTTCGACTTCTCTCATTTCCAGAAAGTGACCGACGAAGAAATCCGCCAGGTAGAAAAGCTGGTAAGCGAAAAGATTCGTGCCAACTATCCGTTGGAAGAGCATCGCAATATGCCGATAGCCCAGGCGCAGGCTTTGGGTGCTATGGCATTGTTCGGTGAGAAGTATGGTGAGGAAGTACGTGTCGTTAAATACGGTTCTTCTATCGAGCTGTGCGGTGGTACACATATCCCGGCAACCGGTATGATCGGTTCACTGCGTGTGATTGCCGAAAGTTCTATCGCAGCCGGTGTACGCCGTATCGAAGCCGTGACGGCCGAAGGGGCAGAAAACTATACTTTCATGTTGCAGGATTCCATGCGTGAGTTGCGTGCTTTATTTAATAATGTACCGAACCTGGCGCAGACGATCCGTAAGTCTATCGAAGAAAATGCGGAACTGAAGAAACAGGTTAGCGACTATGTAAAGGAAAAGGTCGCTATGTTGAAGAAAGAACTGATCGCCAAGGCTGTTGAACGCCACGGTGTGAAGGTGATTGTCTTCCGCGGTGAGGCGAATGTAGATGCCATCAAAGACCTGGCCTTCCAGATCAAGGGTGAAAGCAATAGCGATGAGAAAGTGTTCTTTGTGGCCGGTATCAAGGACGGTGCAAAATGTGCTTTGATGGTGATGCTGAGCGAACCGCTTGTTGCCGAAGGACTGAATGCCGGTAAACTGGTAAAAGATGCAGCCAAACTGATTCAGGGTGGCGGTGGCGGACAGGCCCACTTTGCAACTGCCGGCGGTAAAAACTCCGACGGTTTAGCCCAGGCCGTAGAACAGATTCTGGAAGCGGCTGATTTGAAGTAAAAGAGCATCGCATATATAGCGACGGAAGTAACTCTTCCCCTCTTGAGAGGGGGCAGGGGGTGTGTTAAAGCAAGTCTTATGGCGGAATTATAACACACCCCTTATCCCCTCTCAAGAGGGGAAAGAGTTACTTCCGTCGCTATAAGTTTGTTTCTCCGCCTGTTGTTCCCTTGTTAAATACCGATTATATACCTTTTTTATATCTAACCTTTTCCTATTTGCATAAAAAATCACTGTTTTTTAATGTATATTTGCCTATGCAAAAAATACAAATCAAATAGACTTTCATCGTATGAAAATGTGTAAACAGCAAAAAGTCCCCCGTATCCTCACGCTCTGTGGAGCAGCAGCGACTTCGTTGTTGCTTTGGGGTTGTAGTGGTGCAGGGGCGACAACCGAATCGTTCGAACGTTCGGACTACTATACGCGTGGTATAGGGCAATACCCCGGTAACCCGAAGGAGGATTTCTCTCCTGAGTTGGCTCCGGATAAGTCAAATTCTCGCAATATAGCCCTTCTGCGTTCGGCTTTCAACTCCTCCAGTCATGACTATAACCTGACGGCGCAGTTAGTGACAGACGGTATTGTGACCGACCAGCAACCGCAGTATTTAATACTATCGACTCCGGCGGGCGAAGTTCCCCGGCGTGAACGCGAATGGATGATCGACGAAGGTCCGTATTCCCGGAATACATTTGAAGGGGCGGATACTTATTTCCAGTTCGCGCTAAAGAATTACAGCAAACAAGCCGACAAATTGGTGCTGACAGGAACTCTCATTTATGACGACCAGTTGGCAAAAGACGGTTACGAAATTATCTGCCAGGGTTCCAATGACGGACAGAACTGGACCGAGGTCGGCAAACTGAGCGGCAAAGGATTGCCGGGCGACGCTGTACGTTACCGTATGCCGGTAACCGACCCGAACAAGCAGACCGAACAGATTTCCATGCCGGTCCGTAAACTGAATGAAACCATAACATTCGATAAAGAGGCGAATTACTCCAATTACCGTGTTCTATTGAAGATGGCCGGTGCCTATAGCTGGGTGTTTACGGCTGCTGATTTCTATAATAAAGGCGGAATGGTGGAAATGAAACCTTCCCAATTCTTCAATAGTGCCTGGATGAGTGCCACTACGGGAGAAGAATGGTTGTATGTAGACCTGGGTAGCCAGTCTGAATTCGACAAAGTCGTTTTACGCTGGATAAACAAAGCCGTAAAAGGTAAAGTACAGGTGTCCGATAATGCTGAACAGTGGACGGATGTCGCTGAACTTCCCGGTGGGGAGGAACTGGTCGATGAAATCTCGCTGAACGGTAAGAAGAATGCGCGTTATGTGCGTATCCTGATGCAACAGCCGGCCAACGACAGCCGTTATATCCTGAGCGAACTGGAAGTGATGGGTAAAGGCGGCCTGGTTCCACAGCCTGTGGCTGCACCTGCCGCATCGAAAGGCGAAATCTATTTGTCCGGTGGCAACTGGAAACTTCAGCGTGCTTCGGAAATAACGGCTACGGGAGAAGAAATATCGACTCCCGGCTTCCAGCCTGAAAACTGGGTTGTTGCCACGGTGCCGGGAACTGTCTTGAGCAGTTACAAGAATATCGGTGCCATTGCCGATCCTAACTATGCAGATAATCAGTTGCAGATATCCGAGTCGTTCTTCAATTCCGATTTCTGGTATCGTGACGAGTTTGAGGTACCGGCAGACTTTAAACAGGATCGTGTGTTCCTGAATTTCGACGGTATCAACTGGAAGGCGAATGTATATGTAAACGGAAAACAGGCAGGCCGCATCGAAGGTGCCTTTATGCGTGGCAAGTTCGATGTAACGGACCTGATCGTTCCGGGTAAGAATGTGGTAGCCGTAGAGATCATCAAGAACCAGCATATCGGTGCTATCAAAGAGAAGAATGCACAGAGCACGGACTTCAACGGCGGTATCTTGGGGGCTGATAACCCGACATTCCATGCAACGATCGGCTGGGACTGGATCCCGACGATGCGTGGCCGTAATATCGGTATCTGGAATGATGTCTTCCTGACAACGACCGGAAAAGTGACGGTAGCTGATCCGCTTGTTAAATCGGTGTTGCCGTTGCCCGATACGACCTCTGCTAAACTGACGGCGGAAGTGATCGTGAAGAACCATGATGCAAATGCGGTAAAAGGTATGCTGGAAGGCAAGATCGGTGATATCACATTCCAACAGCCGGTGGAACTGGCTGCGGGCGAAGAGAAAGCGGTTGTCTTCGATGCAAAGGATTTCGCTCAGTTGAATGTTCAGAATCCGCGTCTCTGGTGGCCTAAAGGCTATGGAGAGCCTAACTTGTATGATGCCAGCTTCACATTTAAGATAGATGATAAGGTATCGGATGCCAAAGACTTTAAAGTCGGTATCCGCCAGATGACCTTCAATGAGGATAATCAGATTTTGAGTCTCTTTATCAACGGCCGTCGTTTTGTTGGCCGGGGCGGTAACTGGGGATTCAGTGAGTCTAACCTGAATTACCGTGCACGTGAATATGATATCGCGGTGGCTTACCATGCCGATATGAACTTCACGATCATGCGTAACTGGGTGGGTATGATTGGTGATGAAGAACTGTATGAAGCCTGCGACCGCCACGGTATCGTGGTTTGGCAAGACTTCTGGCTGGCGAATCCGGCTGACGGTCCTGATCCTTACTATCCCGAAATGTTTATTGCCAATGCGGAAGATTATGTGAAGCGCGTCCGTAACCATGCTTCCATCGGTATCTATTGCGGTCGTAACGAAGGTTTCCCTCCCGAACAGATCGACAAGGCGTTGCGCCGGATCATCAAAGAGGATCATTCGGATATACATTATATATCCAGTTCGGCTGATGATGTAGTAAGCGGTCACGGTCCGTACCGTATGCTTCCTGCAAAGGAATACTTCACATTGAAGACCGGTAACGACAAGTTCCATAGCGAACGCGGTATGCCGAATGTGCTGACTTACGAAAGTATGCTCCGTACCTTCTCTCCGGAAGGTATCTGGCCGCAGGATAATCAGTGGGGTATGCACGACTATACCCGCGAAGGTGCACAGGGTGCTACTTCTTTCAACGAGATTATTGCGAAAGGATACGGCGAACCCCGTAGCGCCAAAGAGTTTTCCGAACTGGCACAATGGGTGAACTATGACGGTCACCGCAGTTTGTTCGAATCCCGCAGCCAGAACCGTAAAGGTTTGCTGATGTGGATGAGTCATTCCTGCTGGCCTTCTATGGTATGGCAGACCTATGATTATTACTTCGAACCGACAGCCGCCTATTTCGCTATCAAGAAGGCTTCCGAGCCATTGCATATCCAATGGAACCCGGTAACCGATGAAGTAGAAGTCGTAAACTACAGTGGTGGCAACCGTAAGGGCTTGACAGCTAAAGCACAGGTGCTGAATATGGATGCTTCCGTAGCCTGGGAGAAAGAAGTCGCTACCGACAGCAATGAAGATACGACCAACAAATGTATCCGGCTGGAATTCCCGGATAACCTGTCGAAGGTTCACTTTATCAAGATGGTCTTGACTGAAAACGGAAAGGTTATTTCCGAGAACTTCTATCACAGAAGCCTGGAAGAAAACAACTACCAGGATCTGCGTAATCTCCCGAAAGTGGCATTGAAGTCCGATGTCACGACAAACAAAGGAACTGATGGAAACTGGAACGGCACAGTCGTTATCGAGAATACTACTTCAACACCGGCATTAATGATTCGTGTAAATGTAGTAGGCGACAAGGATGGCGAGCAGTTCCTTCCGATGTTCTATTCCGACAACTACTTCGCTCTGCTTCCGGGTGAAAAGAAAGAGGTTAGCTTCCATTGGAAAGACGAAGATACCAGAGGGAATGCTCCTAAAGTGGTTGTGTCAGGATATAATGTAGAGTAAAGCAGGGTTAATTGTTATTCTTAATATAAAAAGGTGAATGGTTGTCATAGACCATTCACCTTTTTTTGAGTCACAAAAGAGACATGGAAAGCATCTTTTTGCCGCCCCCATCCGCCCCCGCACAGATTGGCTGCGGCAGCTATTTTATTTGATTGCGGCAGCCACCAAAAACAGCTGCGGCAGCCAGTGAAAACAGTTGGGGCACCCATTTTTTTCTTCAAGGCTCTCCCAGATGTTCGACAATACATTTATAATCGCTACTCAGCGACTCATGCGGAGCTGTAAAACTCAGCCAACTCACCTACTCCGCAGGCTCGTATTTCGAAGGTCGTTTGTTCCAAATAAAGCTCATATCTTTCTGATTAACCCTATTTATCTTCCGTACAAATGTTTTGCCGAGGGAACAAATATAACATTCAGTTCCGGGTCCGGCATATCCGGGTCTAATGGGAACATGGGTCGGACGATGTTCTTATACGGAATGCTTTTGAAATCCTGATCCACTCCGCCGCGGGTCAGAGCCATCACCCAGTCTGCTTTCATATTGTACCATTGGTTTACCTGGTAACCCTGTTTAACCATTACAATATCCATTTCTCGAGGATCTATCCCGGTACCTTCCAGGTTAGGTGTGGGGGAAGAAGTTCCCACGACGACATAAATACTTCCTGTTTTGATAATAGCGATATCGCTGCGTCTTCTGTATGGAGATTCGGAGGTCTGGTTCTGATCCTGAGCGGGACTAACATACATTACCGTGCCGGATAACCAGACAGGAGGTTCATAAGCATTGTCTGTCATAGCTCCTACATATCCTTCTGCATGGCCGCCTACACCAGCCTTACGTGCAGCTTCAACCATCTCGCTTCCCGGAATAGAACAGTAAAGCAGGCTTTTGCCGTTTGGAGATTGAAGTTCCGGACGCTTCAATACCCGGGCTAATGTCCATGTAACTTCGCCTGAACCGCCACCACCGGGGTTGTCACCCATATCGCTGATAAAGAAAGGTTTCTTGTCGCTGGCCAGGGCCAGATCGAGACATTTTTCGAGCGGATGCCCCGGAGCTTCCAATGTGAACTGACGGCGGACATCCCAGAATTTTTGCGCCAGTTTCTTTGCGCCTGCTTCTACCTGTGCTTTGTCGTCACCGTAAACCATCACAACTCCCTGGTTGCGCCGGTCATCTCCCCAGACATAACCGATCCAGATACCTGCATCTATTACGCCCGGCATTGCTTCAACTTCAGGAACCATGGCATAAAGCGATTTGGCTGGTTCGGCACGCGTACTCGACCATTCTCCGGAAACTAATACCGGAACGGCTACCCATGCTTTATAAGCTGGACGTCCTTTACCGGAGGTTAGTCGATCCAGCAGATTGACTACGCCACGACGATGCGATTCACGTGAATCATCGTGAGGAGCTTTGCGGTAAGTTGTAATCAGGTCGGAGTTAAGGGCTACGAGCCAGGAGGCATTGCCGTGAAGGTCCATAGTGGTCGTAACAAGGACGTCGTTGCCGATAACGCTGCGGACTTTTTCCATAAACTCACCCTCCGGATCGGTTACTCCATCCACGCTGCATGCCCCGTGATTGTAAAACCAGAAAGCATCGTAAGGCATGTTCGCCTTTATTATTTCAAGCACTTCGTTGACGAAGGCGTCGTATGATTCCTTTGTAACCGGTCCGCGGCCACCGCCACGGCCCATCAGGGAGGGAAGCCATGTTGCAGCCTGTCCCATGGCGGAATCCGGACTCAGATAATCCGGCAAAGTGAGCGGCCTTCCGACTATCGGTTGCCTGTTGGGCATAAATACGCTGTTCTCGATTTGTATACCGGCAACGCCGATACGTGGTTTCTGTTGCTGCGCAGTAGCGTCGTTGGCGAATGACGCGACCAACAGGCAAAGACTCAGGAATAGGAAAACTTTCTTCATGGTTCGTTTAAATTTAATAGTATGACATAATAAAAATATATGGGATGTATATATGATTAAAATCAGGGTTAAACTTAGTGGAAATATATGAGAAATTATTCAAAGTCAGGACTATTTATTACCAATGTCCTGACTTTTTGCCTGGTAGGTCAGGATGCTGTGATCATCAGACCGATCCCTTTTATCGTTTTGATACTGACTTTTTCGTCTTGTGACAATAGTTTGCGGAGCTTCGTGACGAAGACATCCAGGCTGCGGGAAGCAAAGTAATCGTCTTCCGTATTCCAGAATTTGTCTAAAATGATTTCACGGCGGATAATTTCTCCCGGTTTACGAAATAATAGTTCCAGTATCCCGTTCTCGCGAGGTGTCAGTAATTGACTGCTTCCGGAGATATGGTGCAAGGTCGCCTGTGCCGGATCCAATGTGTATCCGCCTATTGTCCATGTCTGGTTTTTAACTTTTTCCGTATTCCCTTGCTTCATGCGGAGCAACGCGCGGACATGTGCATCCAGTTCTTCCGGCAGGAAAGGCTTTTTGACGTAATTGTCCACTCCCAGTTCATACCCTTTTACCACGTCTTTCGGTGAAACACGGGCGGATGAGAAAAGGATCGGGAGCTCTCTGTCCGTCTCCCGGATACGGCGCACCATCTCGTAGCCGTCCATGACCGGCATTTCGATGTCGGCAACGATAATATCCGGTTTTACCTGCCGGTATTTCTCCAGGCCTTCTTTCCCGTTGCAGGCGATGATCACCTCATAACCACCTATCATATCTTCCAATCCTCCCTGAATGATATAACTCAGGTTGGCATCGTCTTCTACTAATAATAATTTGATCATACTGTTGTTTTTTTTGTGGTGGATACTGGTAATGAGATGGTAAATTCACTGTATTTTCCTTCCTGGCTTTCGACGCTGACATAGCCGCCGTGCGAGCGGGTGACGTTCATGACATAATTCAGTCCCAGGCCGAAACCTGTAACACCATCGGCAGCATTGCTCCGGTTGATCGAAGCCCGTTCGAACTTGTCGAATATATGGTTTTGTGCAGCAAGAGAAATACCGATCCCGTTGTCTTTTACCTTGATTTGTGTGAATTGGTTATACCGGCAGGAAGTGATCTGTATTTCGACCGCCTCCCCGGAGTATTTGATCGCATTGTCTATCAGGTTGCTGACCGCCTCCTTCAGATATTCTTCATCCGCAAATATATCTTCCGCTTCTATGTTTAACAGGAAAGTGACGGTTTTATTCGTCTTGGCAGTGAATAACTGTGTCAGTTCCTCCAACATCGGGCGGATAGGGATCAGGCTTTTTTCAAGCAGTAATTGTCCGTGTTCCAGCTTGGAGATGGTCAGCACTTTGTTGGTCAGGGCCAGCAGATGTTGTGCTTCTTCTTCCAGGATGTCGAAGTATTTCTCTTTCTTCTCCGGTTTTCCGTCCAGCTTTCCGCTTCGGAGGATACGGGCACCCATCAGGATCGAGCTGAGAGGTGTTTTCATATCGTGGATCATCGCATAGGAGAAGTCTTCCCGTATTCGTGCGATCTCGTCCTGTTGTTTGATAATTTTGATTTGCTTCCGGATACAGATCAGCAGGATTCCCAGCGCAATAGTCGTTCCGAAGAAAAAGTAGAGCAGCTTGCCGATAGAACCTGCCCGCGGATTTTTAATGTATGCCTGTACGCCTTGTGTCTCACTGACCGGGAAAACAAAAGTGTGCCGTTCGTTGAACAGGCGGTTGTAATCTGTGAAATAGCGGATATTCTCCCGTTGTACCGCAGCAGGGCTGTCCAGGGATACCGTATCTATGCGAAACGCCAGTTTGTCGAGATGGCGTTTGTCGAGTTCTTCCCGGAAGAGGGCGGGAAGGGATTTTGTTTTGTCTGTCTCATATTGTTCGGTAGCGTGGCAGAAAGATTCGTGTAGCTGTCGTGCCAGTTGTTCTTTTGTCAGTGAATAACTTCGCCCGATCCATTGCCCGATAAGGAAAAGGACGATTAAGGAGGTGACAGCCGATGATATAATGTAGAATGATTTCGTCATAATACTTTGATTTCATTGGCAAAGATAGGTAATTTCATTTTTCCGGCACCCTTCGCTTTCCATCTTAACGTAAAGATAACGTTGGGATAACATTCCGTTTCTTTGTTCCTCTGTATCTTTGCAATGTAGAAATCAAATAAAAACAAACGATATGGAAACAAAAGAAATGAATTTGGAAGGATACGCTCATTCGGAAGGCGTAGAGGTGAAAGTGAGTGCGGCCCGGGTAAATATAACGATATTGCTCTATCTGTTCTTTTTTGTCGTAGGCGCAGTTGTATTGTTCAATTATATTTGGGGAGATGGCTCGAGTTATGGCGCCGGATATGAACTGGGAAACATTGCCAGGCTACAGGCTTTATCTGTAAAAGGTGCAATTATTATGGCTCTTTGTTGTTTAGTATATACCTTGCTTCAATATGGTTTGCTGTATTGGTTTACCGGAAAAGATCGCCGGGCGCTCCATTGGAACACGGACTGGAAGTCATTAGGATTTCTGGTGAAGAAACCGCTGCTTTTGAAATATTACCGGATAGCGTTGCTGACTCCGTTTGTTCTGATTGGTTTACTTCCTTTTATACATGGTCTTTGTACAGGAAATGATGTCTGCTTTTTTATTGGTGTCTTCTGTATTGTGGGTAGCGGCGCTGATTGCTATTATTTCTGGATACTTCGTTCTTTCAATGGCAACGATAAGATAGTGGATGGGGATGAGTCGCTGAGCGCTACTATTATAAAGAATTCTTATTAAGACCTAAACCTATAAACACACTATTTTTATGAAAGAAGGCAGGAGAACTCTCTTGCCTTCTTCTTTGATAATCGAATAACAAATAATACCTTTGTAACCTAAGAAGCAAAATAATAAAATATATGCCCGAACAAAAAGTAGTGATAAGTAAGGATTTGAAAGCAGATTTACAAGCATTCCTTGCAACACTGAATTACGATAAACTGTTTATTCTTACCGATACAAATACACAGGAAAAGTGTTATCCGCTGATACAGGATGTGCCGGCAATCAAAGAGGCTCCGGTAATAACTGTCGATGCCGGTGATACGCATAAAGGTTTGGAGGCTTTGTCGAATATCTGGATGCGCCTTTCCAATGAAGGGGCTTCCCGTAACTCACTGTTGGTGAACCTGGGTGGTGGCATGGTGACGGATATGGGCGGTTTTGCCGGTGCTACTTTCAAGCGCGGCTTGAAGACGGTCAATATCCCTACAACACTGATGGCCTCGGTAGATGCTGCCGTGGGAGGTAAGACCGGTATTAATTTCAACGGATTAAAGAACGAAATAGGTTCTTTCTATCCGCCGGAATGCGTGTTTATCGATTGTGAATTTCTTCGTACGCTGGATAGGGATAACCTGTTATCCGGCTATGCGGAAATGATTAAACATGCGCTGATCAGTTCGATGGACACCTATGCGACAGTTATGTTGTTCGACCTCGACCAGAAGATGGATTATGCATTCCTGAATAAGATGGTGGCGCAATCGGTTGCCGTTAAGGAACGTATCGTGGCAGAGGACCCGAAAGAACACGGTATCCGCAAGGCTTTGAACTTCGGCCATACGATTGGACATGCTTACGAAAGTCTTTCTTTCAAAAAGAACCGTCCTCTATTGCACGGTCATGCGGTGGCTGCCGGTATCGTGAGCGAGTTATATCTGTCCTACAAGTTATGCGGTTTCCCTTCGAGCAATCTGAGCCAGGTTATCCAGTATATCAAAGAATATTATCCGGCTTTCATCTTTGATTGCAAAGACTACGAAACTTTATATGAACTGATGACCCATGATAAGAAGAATGAAGGTGGTATAATCAACTTTACCCTTTTATCTAAAATCGGTGAGGTTCAGATAAATCAGGCAGTGACAAAAGAGAAAATACTGGAGTCATTAGATTTTTACCGCGAAAGTTTTGGCGTATAAAGGAAAAATCTTACCTTTGCAGCCGTAAAGAAAAACGGGATGTAGCTCAGCCCGGTAGAGTACGCGTCTGGGGGGCGTGTGGTCGCAAGTTCGAATCTTGTCATCCCGACAATTACTGAGCGGAAAGGGAGTTAAGTTTTATGCTTGACTCCCTTTTTTATCTTTCTGTTCTACTTATCCACCAACATCAATCCGACCCCTCTTATCGTTTTTATCAATACAAGCGGGTCATCTTCCAGGAGTTTTCTAAGTTTTGCTATAAAAACATCTAATGTGCGTGATGCAAAATAATCGTCTTCCGTATTCCAGAAACGGCTGAGGATTGCTTCCCGTTTTATTGTTTCGTTTTTGTTTTCTGCCAGCAGTTGCAGGATTTGTGCTTCTCGTACGGTCAGTATTTTCTTCTCGTTTGTCTCATCATTGCGGAGGGAAGCATGTTCTGCATCCAGCGTATAACGGCCGATTTTGTAAAATCCGCTTTCATTCCGTGTCTTTGTACCCTCCTTCATTTTTAGTAATCCATGAATATGGGCATCCAGCTCATCGGGAACAAAGGGTTTTTTGATGTAGTTGTTTACACCTATTTTGTAGCCTTCCCTCACATCTTTAGGGGAAGTCAGGGCGGAAGCGAATACGATTGGAGTATCGCCGTCTGTTTCACGGATGCGTTCCACCATCTGGAAACCATTCATGACAGGCATGTCGATATCCGAAATGATAATATCCGGATGATGTTGTTGCCAGGCTTGCAAACCTTCCATGCCGTTGCCGGCGGTTATGACTTCGTATCCTCCGATGATATCCTGTAATCCGCTTTGTATGATATAGGATAAAGTCGGGTCGTCTTCTACTAAAAGTAACTTTATCATGATGCTGTTGTTTTTCGTGGAATATATAAGGTAAATTCACTGAATTCACCTTCCAGGCTGTTTACTATCACTTTTCCTTCATGGGCTTCCATCACCTGATATACATAATTCAGTCCCAGGCCGAACCCGGTTGTTCCGCCCGATTTTGTACGCAAAGATGCAGAGGCGCGTTCGAACTTGTCGAAAATCGTTTTCATATCCTTTTCGGAGATTCCGATACCGTTATCCCGTACTTTGATAAGCGTATATTTATCTGTTACCTGTGAACTGATATCTATATTGACAGATTCTCCGGAATATTTGATGGAGTTACCAGCAGGTTGCTGATGGCTTCTTTTATAAATTCATCATCGGCGTATGCCGTGTCTGCCTGGAGATTAATTGTGATATGTACCGGTTTGGTCGCCTTTGTGGTGAACTTCTCTTTTAAGTCGGCCATCATTGGTTGCAGTTCAAAGGTGGATTTGGCCATTTCCAGTTTATGATTTTCCAGTTTGGAAAGAGTTAACACTTTATTGGTCAACATTAACAGATGGTCTGATTCGTTTTCTATGATGGTGAAGTATTTCTCTTTTATCTCCGGTTTATCGTCCAGTCGTCCGCTATGCAGGAAGTTGGCACACATGATGATGGAACTGAGCGGGGTTTTCATATCGTGTATCATGGCGTAAGAGAAATCTTCTCTCATCCGGGCTATCTTATTTTGTTTGCTGATGATTTTTATCTGGTAAAGAATGCAGTAGACAACAAAGACCATGATAAGACCTGTTGCAACCAGCAACAGTCCCATCTGACGGAAAACAGCCCCGTAAGGATTGATTAAAACAGCCTGAAGTCCCTGGCTATTGTCTGATTTGATGAATGTTATATCTGTTTGTAATGCCTGATAATCATGCGGAAATTGAAAATCAGGAACAGAGCTGCTTAAAACAGAACCTGTGGAGTCGACCAGGTTGCAGGTTGTCTGTGTGTGAATATTGGCTTGTTCCAACTGGACCTGGTAGATAGAATCCAGTTTATCCAGTGCCACAGGCACATGAAGAAGAGTATCCATTGTTTCCTGTATAAACAGATAAACTTTATTGACTGCATAATCACTGTAGTCAATATTGTCACTTAGATCCATGTGAAAATTTTTCTCGATCGATACATCATTACCGTCTTCATCCGTATAGTTATCCATTCTTATATGCAATTCAGTCGTGACGGCGGTCTTAAATAATTCATTACTTTTCTTGATTGTTTCATTCCTGACGGTCGAGTAGGTCGTGAACAGCCAGATACCCTGTAAAGCCAATATAGCCAGTAATCCGCACAGAGTAAGTATTTTAATCGGTCTATTATTCATGTTTCGTCATTCCTTTTTTCCCGTTAACCTAACATTAACCCGGCATTAACCCGGTCCGGGAATGCCTTGTTTTACTTTTGCTGCATCAAAGGTAAAGAATTTAAAATAGAGAGAATATGATACGTAAATGTTTTTTATTAGCAGCCGGTATATTGCTTATCAGAATGATGGCAGATGCGCAAGACGTTAAAGGAAAAGTAGTTGATGCCTCACAGGCACCGGTCGAATCAGTAACTGTAGTAATGCAGACCATCGATTCTACATTTGTGGATGCTGTCATAACAGATATAGACGGAAACTTTATGCTGAAACAGCATCCGAATAAGTATCGTTTGATTTTTCAGCATTTATTATACCAGACCCAAATAAAAGAATATTCAGGGGAGGATGCCGGAATCATAATGATGCAGGAACAGGATTATGCACTGAACGAGGTCGTAATAAAAGGTGAACGTCCGCAGGTAAAGGTTGAAAACGGAGCGCTGGTTTATGATGTGTCAGTATTGGCTGAAAAATCGACAGTCAGCAATGCGTATGAATCCATCCTGCATCTGCCGGGAGTTATGGAGCAGAATGAAAGTATCAGCCTGGCCGGTACTGGTAATGTAACGGTCATATTGAATGGAAAACCTTCTTCCATGACGAATGACCAGTTAGTCAATTTATTGAAAAACATGCCTGTATCTAATGTGGCGAAAGCAGAAGTGATGTATAATGCACCGGCAAAATATCGTGTTAGGGGAGCAGTGATTAACCTGGTCCTGAAAAACACGAAATCGGAAGAACCGTTTGTGCGCGGTGAGGTGGGAACGGAGTACATGCAGGCCCGTTATGCCAATGGAAGCGGACATGCGAATCTTTCCTTTGTGGGAAAGAAACTATCGGCTGATATTCTTTATTCTGCCGACTATCAGAAAAGGATTATTGATAATGATATTATATCTCATCATAAGATCGGAGATATAATATATGATATAGAACAATATAATAAAGGAGAACGTCGCGGGCTGACCCATAATATGCGTGCCGCATTGGATTATCAGTTATCGGAAAATGATCATCTGAATATGGCTTATACTTCTGCAATCACTCCAAACAGGAAAGCCGTGGAAAAGTCTTCAGGCAATTTTTCCGAATCCTCTAATAGTAAAATGGGTGATGAACAAATGCATAATGTAAATGTGGATTATACTTCTTCCCTGGGTTTGAATGTCGGTCTCGATTATACCTATTATAATTATCCGTCCACTCAGGATTATATAAATAAGACAGAAAGTTCCGAACAATTGTTTCTGGCTGATGCCAGCCAGACAATCAACCGTTGGAATGTATATGCCGGACAGACCCATACTTTACCTTCTGATTGGGAGTTGAATTATGGCATCGACTTTACATTTGCCAAAGATAAAAGCTCGCAAATCTATCGTCCGCAGGATGGTTCCGATATGTCGGGGCTGAATACCTGTACAGATCTGAAAGAAGAAACGTATAATTTCTATGGTGGTGTTGAAAAGTCTTTCAACGACAAACTTTCCTTATCTCTGTCTGTTGCCGGAGAGTATTATAAATTAATGAATTATAAAAAGTGGGCCGTTTATCCTGCGATGCAGTTAAGCTATGCCCTTTCCGACAGCCATATCTTCCAGTTGGGATTTTCTTCCGATAAGACGTATCCGGAGTATTGGACTATTCAGGAATCTGTTAGTTATATGAATGGGTATGCAATGCTTTTGGGGAATCCGGCGTTACGACCGTCTACCGATTATACGGCAGAACTGACATATGTTTTGAAGAATAAGTATATGTTTAATGTGTATTATAGCTACATAAAAGATTTGTTTAATCAATTGGCTTACCAAAGCCCGGATAAACTAGCATTGATTTACCAGACAATTAATTATGATTATGAAGAGAATTATGGCGCAACGGCAACAATTCCTTTCTCTGTCGGCGGTTTCTGGAATTCTCAGATTACGTTGGACGGATCTATCCTCAAAGATGTTTGCGATTCGTTTCATGCTATTCGCTTTAACCGGACAAAATTCCGGGGAATCGCAATGATGAACAATACCTTCAAGCTCTTTTCGGAACCGGATATTCGTCTGGAACTGAATAGTATGTATGTTTCGTCTTTTATACAGGGTATATATGATATTTCTCCCATTTGGAAGATAGACGCCGGTTTGAAATGGACTTTTGCCGGAAAGAAAGCTGAATTGAAATTGAAAGTGAATGATCTGTTCGATTCATTCAATCCGGATACCAAAATAAATTATAAAGGGCAGCACCTGATAATGAATCAGAGACGTGATAGCCGGAACATTTCAGTTTCGTTCGTTTATAAGTTCGGTGGCTATAAAGCTAAAGAACATAAATCGGTCGATACTTCCAGGTTTGGATTTTGACGGAGGTTTGATTAGAATTCTATCGTTTTCTTCTCCCTTTCATTTTTAATGACAGCGTTTCGTTCCAGGGGTTTACTGTAACCCTGGTCGAAGCGCAAACTGATTTTTACCAGGAGCATGTTGTTGTATGATTTCAGGTGGCGCGAAGTATTTTCCTGGTAAAGCGATGTTTCCAACATTCTCTGCTGGTTATGTCTGATACCTGCTGAAATGGGCGGAATGTAGGAGAGCGCAATAGATATCCGTTTATTCCAGAACAGCTTGTTTGCGGATATCAGCCAGTTGTCTTTATCGGTCATTTGATATCCCTGGCTGAGGATTTGCTTTTTCATATTCCGGTAATATCCGACCTGAATACCAAACGATTTGGCAGGGTGGTAATAACTTATTTCTGAGTTGGCAAGCCATCCGTCCGGTCTTGTTCTGATTTCGGCGTTCAATGCTTCTCCGAGGTAATATGTCACATTGTTTTTGAATCGGATATAATTGCCGAAAGGCTGATCATAAGTGATTTGCAAACTATATTCTCTTGTGTTTATATTACAGAAAGACCTGTATAACTTATGTCCTTTTTCGATATATAACTCACTGATTTCATCATGAACATAATTGAGTGCAGGGGTAATTGTTATCCGGTTACCTAATGAAATGCGGGCGGAAACAGTATGCCGGATGGCTGATTTCAGTTCTGGGTTTCCTATTTGTGTCAGGAACGTATCGATTACCAGGCTCATAGGGCTGAGCTGGTATAATAAAGGATAATGCTGATTAGTTGAATAACTGGCATTTATGTTTATGTTTTTATTGATGCTGATGTTGGCCTGTATGTAAGGCAGAAACCGGGTATAATTACTTTTTATATCTCTGTCATATGAGCTTATATGCTCGATGGCAGCCCCGAATTTAGTCTGTATTTTCGTTGAAGGACTAAATTTCATGTAGGCAAATACTTTATTCCGATATTCCCGGTAGTCCAAAAAGCCCCTGCCGTGACTACTTTCCGATCCATACATTCTCCAGGCATTGGAATATCCTAAGTTCATCGATATCTGGGACGATAACGAATATTTTCCTTCGACATTAAATAATGTATGGTTTTTATACTCGTTGTATGTATCCTGGATTATATAGTTCGATGCATCGTTCTGGTCGTATTGGTTTTTTATATCATTGTAATAATAGTTGTATGAAAAATCGCTATATAACCGGAAACGTTCGCTAAACTGTCCCTGATAATACAGTGTGCCGACAAATGTGTAATCAGATGTGGCAGTTTCTGTTGAATTTTTGATCGTGCGTCGGTCATTGTTACTTATATCCGTACGTTCCATGGTGTATATCTGGTTTGTTTCTGTCTTGCCGGATACATAATCACCTTGGATGCCAACCGTTTGCGTCGGTGTGATTTGGTAACTGACTCCAGCCGTTATGGTATTATTCTTATGCTCATACAGGTCATTGGGTGTGTTTTCCGGCATTTCTGAAATAAGTTCCACACCTCTGTATATTAAATTTTTGGATACAGGTAAGTCTTGGTTTTCCTTGTTATGAGAATAGGTTGCATAGAAATTGATTTTGTCATAGGTATAACTCATTCTGATTACAGGTTGGTTCAATATAAGCCGTTCGCTGTTGTTTATACCCGAAAGGCTGACGGCTGAAAAATTAGAGGCATAGATGTCATATCCCCGGTAATCCTTTTTCAGGATAATATTGATAATGGCTGTATAGTCATCGGATATGAAACGGCCGGACGCTCCATTGATTACTTCAACGGCATGTATTCTGTTGGGTGACATATATTTTATATGATCCTGCGATTGTTGTATTCCGTCTACTAACAGTAATATATTCTTACTGTCGCTTACTTTGAGGGTATTAGTTGCTTTGTCGAAATAGATCCCGGGTATTTTATGCAATAGTTCTTCCGTATTGTTTATTCCTCTGCGCATATCAGGAGTGATGGAGTAACTGTTGCAGTCTACTTTATGGCGAACTTCATCTGCTGTGATAATTGTTTCGGGGAGTATGAAAATTAGTGTATCTTCGGTTTTCTTGCCGGATGCGGTTCCGGTGAAAACAAATTGTCTGTGAGGTTCGGATGGCTTTGTTTCCGTATTGCTTTCCGGTACTTGCCTGTCTAACGGAATGATGATATATACATGATTTATTTTTTCGACTTTGAACGGTTTATTGTTTAGCAGATAATAAAGGGCGTCTTCCGGATTTTTAAATGTTTTCGAGACGGATATATTATAAGCGGATAACGCTTTGTCATCAAACGATATTTCCATGCCAAGCATTCCTAAAACAGTGTTTAAAGGTTTGTTGGAAACAGTAAGCTGCATTTCCTGTGAAAATGCAGCGATTGTACTTATCAACTGTATGAAAATGATGACTATTGACCTTTTCACTTATTCTATGCTGAATTTGATTCCAAAAGGTTTTCCTATAATTTCGAGTATCATATCAGGTTTTGTGGCCCTACTAAAATTACCAGTATAGACATGTCCCGGAGGAATGTCTGCTTTGACCCGAATATCATACTGACGTTCTATTTCATTGATCACTTCAACCAGTGGGACTCCTTCAAAAACAAATTTGTCTTCTATCCATCCGATTGATTGACCGGCATTGATATTTTCTTTAATGGTCAGTTTACCGTTATGATAGGTCAGTTGCATATCCGGGGCGAGGGTGGTCGTTTCATTATGGGTTGTCACTTTTACTTTGCCGGTCAGACAGGTTACACGATAGTTCCCTGGCCGTGAAAATATATTGAAACTTGTTCCTAATACATTCACTTTATTCTGATTTGATTTTACAGAAAAACGTTTTCCCTGTTTTACTTCGAAAAAGGCTTCTCCTTGAAGTTCAACATTTCTCGATATAATCCATTGGTAAGGTTTATAGGTAAGCCGGCTATCGGCATTGAGGTTTACTTTTGAGCCGTCAGGAAGTGTGACAGCAAGATGAGATCCCCGTTTCGCAATTTCGGTCACGGTGTAAGATTGAGAGATTACGGACCCGGTCAGGATAATGGCAACAAGGAGCACGGCTGCATATTTCCAAAATGGGATATGCCGGTTTTTTATTGAAGATGGGGTATCTTTAAGGCTGGCAAAAGCTTCATTCCAGATATCTTCCTTGCTTTTGCTCCATTGGGGGATTATTTTAATATTGTCCGGTTTCATTTTTAGTTTCCGTTAATAATACTTTCTTTAGAAATTGCAATGCGGAATTCATTCGTTTCTCAACTGTTTTAATACTTATATCAAGGAGTCCTGCAATTTCGTGATATTTTAATTCATCGTTCCGGCTCATCAGGAAAACGATGCGTTGTTTTTCGGGCATCTGTTCCAGAGCTCTGGCATAGGATGTGGCAAGTTCCTTGAAAAGTATCTCCTCTTCGGGAGACAAGCCTGATGCGTCATTGCGTATCATATCCTGCTCGAAATGATTCCGGCTTGTTTCTTTCCGATAAGAACTTATCACCATTTCATTCGCCATTTTATATAAAAGGGCTTTCAGGTTATTATTATGTAACTGTTCTTTTTTCTCCCATATTTTCATAAATATCTCTTGCGCTATATCAGATGCCATATCAGTATCGCCGCAACGATAAAATATGAAACTCCGGACAGCATCAAAATATGTATCAAATAAGAGTTTAAACTCCTTTTTACTCAACATTTAGCGAACAGTTTGTCGTTGATCTACTCTTTGTACTTATTCACTTTTTTCATATACCCGATAAATTTATCCCATTCATTTGCTATGGCCTGCATATTCTCATCACGTATTTTTTGTATTTCAGTCAATGAACCTAAAACTGCAATATCAGGATATCCGTCGTTTATAAAAAATTTATTTTCAATTATACTGTAATAGAATACCGGTGAGTTGAAAATTTGGGAGTTGACATCTGAAACCCGGGTCAAGGTAGAAAACAAATACTTGTCATCCAGATAAAATTTAATATTGGCATAAAGTGAAATGGAGTTTTGTTGATAGTAATTGTCTTTAAACCGGATTTCTTTTGTTGTTCCGTTGAACCATAGGATATCATCTCCTGTAAAAATGATTTCCTCAGTGGGTTCGTTTGCCGATTTTGTTTCTGCTTTTATAATGAGTTTAGAATATCCCTCTTCAGGAGAAGGATTCGAAGGATCATTTGAGCAACTACTCATAAATATAGTCAGAAACAATATTGATAAAAATAAATAAAACCTTTTCATACGATTATTATTAATGGATTAAAATTACTATATCTTTTTGAATTAATAACCGTATGAGTTAAAGGATACCCTATATAATATGTTGTCAATTAGTATCCTTTAACTATTTTGCTATTGTTGGATTTGGGAAATGAATTTCCAGTGACCGTTTTTTACCACAACGGCGGACGGGTCAGGATACGAATCGTCATTTGTTTTTCGGAGCTAGCACCGACAAACCCTAATCCGCCGACAACGTTTTGAGGTATAATGACCGGTTCCATAAAGGTTTCGTTATAGTTTCCCGACTCAAGGCAGTTCATGGCACGCATATACCGATAGTCTGTCTGGGTGATACAGAGTAGCCGGATGACGGCATCTGTCTCTACAAACAGCTTTTCGTCCATATTTTTGTGATCATAGTAGCGTGTATATACATTAAGCGTGTAAGATCCGTTTTCGAAACGACTGTCGGTGAATACATTGTTCACATTTTGGACGGTCATATCAAGGATGCCGAATTCTTCATCATCGGCAGTACTGAGATGACCATCGGTCAACACGATATCTTCCTGACTGATAATATCCGGATAGATGATTGCCGGTCCGTATGTTGTTCCCTCTTCCGGATATGTCCGGTAAGTGTTTTCCTGGATACGCAGTTGATAATAGTTCTTTTCTCCGGATCGGTCGTTGAATGTGATTCTGTACCGGATGCAGTTATCCATATAATATCCTATTTTAATTTTAGTCAGAAGGGTATCTACCTGTATAATTTTTTCGATCGGTTGGGGTATTTTTACTTCAGCCCAGGCGTGATATTGCCCGTTTTCCGCAGCTGCTTCCAGGCGTACCAGATCACCGGGGAGAAACTGGGTTTTCACGCGGCAGTATTTTGTAGAGTCATTATAACTGGTGGAGATCAATTCGGCTTCAGCAACTTCTTTCTTCTCTCCGTTGACATAGATCGTGACGGCTCCATCGCTCACTAATGTTGTTGTCTCGCTATCAATGATATGCAAGTAAACTTGATTCTCTTCTTTTTCGGCTTCCAGAAAGGCATTCATGAGTAGTTGGGGCTCTTGAATTTTACTTTGGAAGGGTATCTCGTTCTCACAAGCTGAGAAAAGAGATGTATAGAGTATGAATAATAGATAGGATAAATTCTTTCTCATGTCATTTTCTGTTTTAGAATTTAAATGTATAAGTGACGGAAGGTATACAGGGTAATAAAGTCTGTTTGATCAACCTTGTTTTCCTTTTCCAGGTTGTTTCAGGCACGCCTCCTTCTCCAATATGTTCTTGTCCGATGTATTCTTCTTCCAGATAGATCAAATTGGGAGTCATGGCATTATAGGCATTGTAGACAGATATATTCCAAGTGTGTGTACCCCGGCGTACTTTTTTATGGAAGTTAACTCCCAGGTTCAATCGATGACTGACGGGTAATCGGTAATTGTTGCGGTGTTCGATATAATCGAGCAAGTTTCCGTTTATTGTCCCGGTACGCTGTTCGGCTAATGTTGCTGCCCCTCCGGTGTTAAATATCCAGGTGAGTCCAATATCGAACCGTTCACTGAACTGATGGTTCACACAAAAATTTATATTGTGGCGACGGTCATATTTATAGGGGAAACGTTCTCCGTAGTTAATGCTGCCGTCTTTGAACTGGCGGTCACTTTTGGCAATTGTATAGGCCAGCCAGCCGGTTGTTTTTCCCAGCGTTTTTTGTGCAAGTATTTCCAGTCCGAAAGAACGTCCGCGACCCATTTCCACTTTTTCCTGCCATCCTCCTGAGGTTCCGAAGAAAGAGGCGCCATCCTGATATTCCAGAACATTATGCATATCTTTATAATATCCTTCCAATGAAAATTCCCATCCTTTTATCCCTGTATAGTATCCCCCGACAGCATATTGAAATGAGCGCATCGGGCGGATATTTTGAGTAACAGGCACCCATAAATCAGTTGGTAGTGAGATGGCTGACGACGATAATAAATGTACGTACTGTTCCATTTGAGTAAATGAACCTTTTATTGCATAGTCCTTGTTCAGGCGGTAGCGGGCGGACAGGCGGGGTTGTGCTGAGAAATAGCCTTTCCCTTGGGTGTAAAACAAGGAAAGATGTATACCTGCATTAATACTTAACCGGGTACCTATGTTGAAGTCATCTTCTGCATATAAAGCGCATTCATGGCCATGCAGATTACTGTTAGAAGAATCTTTATAGATGGTATCTTGTGCTACTGATCCGTTTTCTGCTTCTCTCACATTTGAGGTTGTGACCTCCGGCCGGAACGTATGATTCAGATAAGAGCCGCCGAATTTGATATGATGGTTCGGGGCAGGCGTATAGTCGAAATCTGTCTGGATACTAACATCGTGTATCCCTGACCTATAATCGGAATTATATGTATAGGTTTCGTTATGCATGGGATCGGCATTGATCTTTTTCTCGGTTCCGGTGGCTTCCTTTTTATAACTGTCAGCCATTGACATCTGATAATGGTTGTATGCTACAGTCGTGTTACTGAACAACTTATTGTTGAACACATAATTCCAGCGTCCGGCTGCGATAGTATTCCCCCAGTTGATATTGATTTTGCTGTTATAGAAATACAGGCGCGGACCATCGTCATAACCGTCGTATTCCTTATCCCGTTTGTAATCATAATGGTCTTTTCCTTTATAAAAGCTGAGGAAGAGTCGGCTTCTGTCGGAAAACTTATGGTTTACTTTAGCATTGATATCATAGAAGTAATAGTTGTATTTTTTATCTTCCGGCAGAAAAGGTCTTGCCACCAGGTCCAGATAGGTGCGGCGTCCTGTCAGACAGAAAGAAGTTTTGTTTTTTATGATCGGTCCTTCAAAATGCAGCTTACTGGTTAGCAGGCCGACACTGATCGTTCCATGATAATTTTGCATATCGCCGTCATTGGTGCGGATATCGATGATAGACGATAATCGTCCGCCATAACGGGCAGGAAAGGAGCCTTTGAAGAGAGTCACTTTTTTCATGGCCTCCGGGGTGAAGATCGAGAATACGCCCAGCAGGTGATCTGCATTGTAGATCGGAATACCATCCAGCAGGATCAGGTTCTGGTCCGGTCCGCCGCCACGCACATGCAAACCACTGAATCCTTCCATACCCGCCTGTACGCCGGGTAACAGCTGGATTGTCTTCAGTAAATCAGCTTCTCCCAAAACAACAGGTGTGTTGCGGATTTGTTTCATCGGGACATCAAGGGCACTCATCGCAGTGGCATGGATTCCGGTTTCTCTTTTATTTGACAGGACGACAACTTCCTCTAACTGATTGTCGGTCAGTAGTCGGATATTCAGCAAGGTGTCCTTTTCCAACCGGAACCGGCATATTTGAGTGGCATAACCAAGGTAGGAGAATGAAAGTGCTGCATCTCCTTCGGGAAGCGTAATACTATAAAATCCGAAAGGGTTGGTCGAAGTTCCTATCCTTCTGTTTTGTTCAAAGATATTCGTACCGATCAGTGTTTCCGATGATATCCCGTCTGTAACATAGCCGCTGATTGTATATTTGCGGTTAACGGGTGTTTCCCGTTTATCTAATAAGATATATTTTCCAGAGATCTTAAAAGCGATTGCTTCGTTTTCGAAAGCCCTGTGTAGAATATCCGTGATAGGAGATTGAGTCATATCCAGGGTTACAGGCTTTTTTAGCTGTATCTTTTCTCCGTAGATGAAAGAGAAGCCGGTAGAATCCTCCAACTGCTTTGCGAATTTGTCTAAAGCAGCATTCCGGATACTGAAATTTAATAATGTGTCTTTATTTTGGGCATCAAGAGGAGTTCTCCCGAAAATAACCCACAAGAGACATATGAGGCTGATGCGGAAAAGCGGGTAATGTATAGAATAGTTCATAATTTACTAAAGCTTAGTGCTGATAATGATAGTATTGTTTGTTATTGTGTAATTAAAATTGCCGGCTCCTTTTAATAATTCGAGCATTTCTTCCAGGCTTTCGCCATTGGTGAAGTTAGCCCGTATATGGTAACTCCGGAGTTCGGGATCGGTAATTTCTATTTTTACATTGAATGCATGTGAAAGTTGCCGGGTTATTTCCTGCAATGGCAGATAATCGAATAGGAAATGGCCGTTTCGCCAGACAATATCGTTGCTGCTTTTTGGATTTATTTCATGTTGTAAACTTTTCTGTAACCGGTTATAGATAGCACTTTCATTGGGAGAAAGAACGATTCGCCGGTTTTCTTCCGGTATGCTGACGGCAACGGAACCTTCGATCAGGGTAGTTTTTATTTCGGGGTCTTCGGGATAGGCTTCCACATTGAATTGGGTTCCCAGTACCTGCACGTTTACGGACTCTGCTTTTACAATGAATGGGTGCCTGGTATCTTTTTCTACATCGAAATAGGCTTCTCCGGTTAACCGGACTTCTCTTTTGGCTCCCCTGAAACGGGAAGGAAAGCTAAGTGTTGAGTAACGGTTCAGGGTGACAACAGACTGGTCGGGTAGTGTAATGTCCCGTATTTCAGCCAGGGTAGAAATAGTCTGTATGGTGCCCGATTGGATATAATCATATGTATACCAACTGGCCAGGCAGATGAGTATGGAGGCTGCAACGCTTCCTGCGATACGGAGAAATTTTATTTTTCCACTGGCAGGAGAGATACGCCTTTCTAGTATTTTCCAACTGTTTTTAGCGGAGAAGCGTCCTCTCGGTGAACGTGTAGAGGCGACCAGTTGTTCCAGAATCTTATCAAAGTTGTCGTTTTCAGGTGTCATCTTTTCTTTATCTGTTTAATTATTGCTTTCATAAATAAAGACAGAGATGTACGCTGGAACTCACTATGTCGATTTGGTGAAAATAAGTTAAGATTATGATCCGTTTTTGTCTGGCTTCAGGTAGCGTGATAACATATCCCGTAGTCGGGTTACAGCCTTTTGTAATTGTACGTCAACTGTATTGATGCTGATTTTTAATTCTTTAGCGACCTGTGCATAGCTTTGTTTTTCTTCCCGTATGCGGATGAATATCTCCCGGCATTTTTCCGGTAGACGGTCCAGTGCTTTGACATAGTGGGAAAAAAGTTCTTCGTTGATAAGGATTTCTTCCGGTGAATTTTCCTGATTGGCTATCTTATCGGCTATTATTTCGGTAATCTCTATTTGCCTTTCTTCTTTTGCCAAATAATTCAGTGCAGCATTTTTTACTGTGATAAAGAAGTAATCTTCCAGATTGACTATCGTTTGTAATGACTCCCGCTTTTCCCAGATTTTCATGAATACGTCGAGTACGACTTCCTGCGCCCATTCTTCCTGTTTCAGGTAGTAATAAGCAATACGGAAAAAACGATCAAAGCATAGATCATAGAATTTCAGCAAGGCTGTTTGGGAGTCCTCTTCCTTCATTTGTCGTAAATATCTTCTGATCTCTTGTTCAGTCATAATTTCCTTTTCATGCTATTCTGTGGCTGCAAAGATACTTTTTAATCGATAAGTATGACAAATCGTAATAAAAAAAGGACTTATTTTGAAATAAGCCCTTTTTTTCATTTATTTTTCGTTCATCTTCTCTATTAGGAGAGAGGCACATTTGAAATGTACAATCGTTCGCGGTGTGAGTTGAATCACATCCCCGTTTCTGGGGTTTCTTGCCGGACGGCTTGTTTGCAGACGTGGTTTGAATGAACCGAAACCGGGAATGAAAACACGGTCGCCTGCCTTTGTTTTTTCTGCAACCATTTCAGTAAAAGCATCGAGAATGGTTGTTATATCCCGTTTATTGAGATTTGTTTTTGTCGCTAATTCATTGATTAATTGACTTCTGTTCATGACTTTATTTTATTAGTTATTAGATATGTAGTTTAATATTAATAATATGTTTCCATCATGCTTTTCCTGTATTCGGAAGGAGACATGCCGGTGTGTTTACGGAAGAACCGCCCAAGAGAGGACTGATTGGCGAAATTTGTCTTTACAACAATCTCCTGGATATTAAGAGAAGAATCTCTCAGTAGCGCTTTTATTTCCAGTATGATATATTCCAGTATCCAGTCTTTCGCTGATTTTCCGCTGACAGCTTTTATTATCGTTGTCAGATATTTAGGAGTAATACATAGTTCTTTAGCATAGAATGCAACCTCCCTGTTCTCTTTGTAATGTTGCATAATCAGATAAAAGAATTTGTCTGCAAGTTCTTTTTTATGCACATCCATTGTTGGAATATAAGGAAGGGAACTGATCTTGTATGTATTGTACAGGTCCAGATAGAGAATGCGTAATACATGAATCACAGATTCCCGGGGGTATAGGTTGGATGCAGATTTAGCTTTCGAACAAACCAGATTATAGTAATTTTCAAAGTTAATGCTTTCGCTTTCCATTAATTTGTAATGGAAGTGAGTTCGCATATAGATAAAGAAATGTGGCGAAAATCTATGAATGCCGCTCAACACATCATTAAACAATGATTGTGAAACAGAAAATGCATTTATCTTAAAATCCTGACTTGTCTCGTATATAGAAACAAGTTGTCCCGGTAATAGAATGACAAGTTCATTGTTCATCAACAAATGTTCATGTGTGTGAACTTTAATCTTTGCACTACCTTCAGAGCAAAGCATAACCAGTCCGTATTGTATATATGACGGATACGGAGTTATAGGAATTTGTTTGACATTCTCATAGAAAATTAAATCATTTTTTATAGAATCAATGGTGTCATTATTTCCTACATGTAATTTGTTTTCCTTTAAAAACATCACCCTATAATTATTTTGTGTATAAAATTAAAACATCGTTCTTTATGAAATTCAGGCAGTGGAAATATGGTGTTACAATGAAGAAATATGGAACGCTTATTGACATTTTTTTTACAGACAATGCCCTGATGATTCGTAAAAACCATTGTTTATGGTGAATTGTTCATTTGTTACTTCATAAAAAATGTTGTTGTTTCTCTTGAACGTCACCATCATTTTATCACACCCGACCAAACCTTTATTCGGGATGGTGGAACGTTGAAAAAGCATGTACTTTTGAATAATTTGATGATTCTATGAAATTAAAGGGATGAAATTGTATGAAAATAAGAAGATGTTTGTATATTTAAAGCTGTAAAGAAACAGCAAGTAGAAATAGCTTGTTTATTCTGTAGTTATTAATAAAGCGAGTATAACTTTAAAGTCAAACATCATGGGAAAGAATCTAATTCACAGCAATGAGTTGCATCTTATTGACAAAAAAGAAATTCACAATGCAGCTAAGAAAATGGTAGAGTCATTGAATCTGGCAGCCGGATCGACGGGAGGTTTCGATATTTATAAAGTCGTTGAAACTTATTTCACTGATCTGGATAAGAGACATGCAATCAATCAGCTTATCGGTATTGGTGAAGATTGTGCTTATTATGGTGCACAAGAACAGGCAGCTGAATGCGAAAAAGCAGAAGCTGCTAATGAGTAGGTAAACGTTTATTTGAAATAAGAAGGAGATACTTGTAATAAGCATCTCCTTTTTTATTTTGTATTTTCGAAGAAATTACCATGTCAACTGCGGCAAGAAACTGGAAAGAACGCTTTTGAGCTCCTTGATGTTGATAGGTTTCGTTACAAACCCGTTGCTTCCGGCCTGGCGGGCAGCTTCCATGTCATTCTCAAAGGCATAAGCCGATTGCATGATGATAGGTATGTCCTGATCGAATTTCCGGATTTCCTTTAGTGCATCAATCCCGTTCATTTCCGGCATTTTAATATCCAGAAGGATCAGATCTGCATGTTGCTCCTTATAGATTTCCAATAACTCTACTCCCGTTTTAGCATGAAGTACGTTACAATGCTTTTTCAGAATTGTTTTTAATAATAAGAAATTACTTTCTTCATCTTCTGCGATGAGGATAGTGATGCCTTTGTTTGTTATGTTTTCGTCCATGATCATAATATTCAAGTAACTTCAACAAAGTTCTGTAATTAATTTAAAATACACAAACTTATCAGGAGTAAAAATAGATGAAAGTCAACAAATATATAGCCTTTCATTATTGAGTGAGTGAATAGGGGGGAGGAAATAAAGAAAAAGGAGTTGTTTTCGAAAAAACAACTCCTTTATATCGGTTATCAGTGATACTGATTATTTACCAGAAAGTTTTTCTTTCAAAGCAGCCAGTTCTTCAATGTCACCCAGTGTAGTCTTTTCAACCGGATCAGTTACCATTGCAGAAGATTCTTCGTTCTGACGGTTTTTTGTCACCAGCAGGAGCATCTTTCTTAGCGCCCTTCTGTTCATCTTCGAAGATGCGGCTGTGAGAAAGGATGATACGTTTTGCTTCTTTGTTGAATTCGATTACCTTGAACTGCAGTTTTTCGTCTACAGCAGCCTGAGAACCGTCTTCTTTTACCAGGTGTTTCGGAGTTGCGAAACCTTCTACACCATAAGGCAAAGATACGACAGCACCCTTGTCAAGTACTTCGATGATTGTTCCTTCGTGGATTGAACCTACTGTGAAGATAGTTTCAAATACATCCCAAGGATTTTCTTCCAGTTGTTTGTGGCCTAAGCTCAAACGACGGTTTTCTTTGTCGATTTCCAGTACCTGAACTTCGATTTCTGCACCGATCTGAGTGAATTCGCTCGGGTGTTTGATCTTCTTAGTCCAAGAAAGGTCAGAGATGTGGATTAAGCCGTCAACGCCTTCTTCGATTTCTACGAATACACCGAAGTTAGTGAAGTTACGAACTTTAGCTGTGTGGCGTGAACCAACCGGGAAGCGAGATTCGATATCTTCCCATGGGTCAGCTTTCAACTGTTTGATACCCAGAGACATCTTACGTTCGTCACGATCCAAAGTCAGGATAACTGCTTCGATTTCGTCACCAACCTTCATGAAGTCCTGAGCACTGCGCAGGTGCTGAGTCCAGCTCATTTCTGATACGTGGATCAAACCTTCTACGCCGGCAGCGATTTCGATGAATGCGCCGTAGTCAGCCATAACAACCACTTTACCTTTCACTTTGTCACCTACTTTCAAGTCCGGATCCAAAGCATCCCAAGGATGCGGAGTCAGTTGTTTCAAGCCAAGAGCGATACGTTTCTTTTCGTCATCGAAGT
>ERZ825670.1176-NODE-1176-length-30326-cov-3.889003_pt1 | contig 30326 bp, 31 predicted proteins | sample MGYA00519929_ERZ825670 | MGnify/ENA primary metagenome ERZ825670 (study PRJEB31778, sample SAMEA3449207) | human gut metagenome | biome: human gut; feature: human-associated habitat; material: faeces | place: United Kingdom | collected 2010/2012 ...
CACCGGCACCGCCAAAGCCTGCCATAATGGCGCAGGGCTTACAGCCGATACAGGACTTCACCTTTCCGGTGACAATGGGACACTGGCGGGAATAAATATCTGCACCCTGTTCCAGAACCAGAACGCTCAGCTCCGGGCGCAGCTTCATCAGTTCATATCCAGCAAATACGCCAGCCTCGCCGGCGCCGATAATGGCTACATCATAATGCATAGTCGTTTCTCCTTCCGTAGTGGATCACTGGCAAACCAATTTATTTTATCAGAGTCGGCGATAAAAAGCAAGGACTATTTATTCCTTTTGTGGAAAAAGCGTCCTTCCAAGCCGGAAAGGCGCTTTCCTTACTTATGATACCGGCTTCCTGCCAAAATGCTTTCCGCCCGGTACAGCTGCTCCAACAGCATCACCCGTGCCAGCTGATGGGGAAAGGTCATCTCCGACATGGACAGCCGCAGATCCGCCCGCCGCTTGATCCGCTCCGCCAGCCCGAAGGAGCTGCCGATCACCAGGGTCACGGTGCCCTGCCCCTGTACCCCCAGCCGGGTCAGCAGCCCTGCAAACGCCTGGCTTTTCTGCTGCTTCCCCTCAATGCACAGGGCGATCACATATCCGGCGCATGCCTTCTCAATGGCACTCGCCTCCGCCTCCAGAGCCTGGGCGATCTCCTTCTCCCCCGGATTCTCCGGCAGCCGTGCCTCCTCCAGTTCCAGAATCTGCAATTTCGCAAACCTGCCGATCCGCTTTGCATACTCTGCACAAGCCTCCCGCAGGTACTGCTCCTTCAGCTTGCCCACCGTCACCAGCCGCACCTGCATCATCTCAGAACACCACCATTCTTCCTGTGGTTTCCACCGGCGCCACCTCCAGCAGGTAGTCCCCGTTCCGGCGGAACTGCCCCAGCGCCTGCTCCACGGTCTGCTCCGCCAGTGCCGGGGTGTTGTTCTCCTGACTCAGATGCCCCAGGATCAGCCGGGTGGTGCCTGCCGCCACCAGTGCCGCCGCCAGCGCACCGCTGTCCGGGTTGGACAGATGCCCCCGCTCCGAAGCGATCCGCTGCTTGAGATAGCCGGGATAGGGCCCGTTTGCCAGCATCCGGGGATCGTAGTTTGCCTCCAGCAGCACCAGATCACAGCCCAGCAGCGCCTGATGCACCGTGGGGGTCACATGCCCCAGATCCGTACACACGGCGCAGGTACGCCCGTCTCCGGTACGAATCCGGTAGCCGCAGCTCTGCACCGTGTCGTGGGGGATGTCAAAGGCGGTCAGCTCCGCATCCCCGGCGGTCACCGCCCCCTCCATCACCTGTGCCGGACAGCCCGGTGCCAGATGCTCCCCGGCAATGAGCTTTTCCAGGGTCTGCGCCTGGGCATACACCGGCACCTTCAGCCGCTTGGTCACCATCCGCAGCCCCTTGATATGGTCGGAATGGTCGTGGGTGATGAAGATCCCCCGGATGGCACTCTCCGGAATGCCGCAGTCTCCCAGTGCCTGCATCAGCCGCTTGCAGGATACCCCTGCATCGATCAGCACGCCCCCATGGGGAGAGCCAACAAAGCTGGCATTGCCCTTGCTGGAACTGAACAGGGGGTAGATCCTTGCCATATGTACACATCCTCTCAAAACAAAGAGGCAGAAAGCCCCTCGCTTTTTGCCCCTTCTCCCGGTTACATGGCCTTCTTGACCGATACCCCCGGAAAGCTCTTTTTCACAATGTCTGCGCCCAGCTTTTGCAGCTTCTGCTCCATGCAGGCGTAGCCCCGCTCTATGTGGTAAATGTCCTCGATCTCCGTAACGCCGGTTGCCGCCAGCCCGGCGATAATCAGCGCCGCCCCGGCTCTCAGGTCGCATGCCTTCACCGGTGCGCCCATCAGCTTGCCGGTGCCCTCAATGACTGCCACCTTGCCGTCCACGGAGATATCCGCACCCATGCGCCGCAGCTCGTCCACATACCGGAACCGCTGCTCCCAGACCCCCTCCTTCACGATGCTGGTGCCCTCTGCCAGGCACAGCAGGGTGGTGATCTGGGGCTGCATATCCGTGGGGAAGCCCGGATGGGGCATGGTCTGGATGCTGGTTTTCACCAAGGGCCCGTCCACCCATACCCGGACGCTGTCGTCAAATTCCTCAATGTTGACCCCGATCTTCTCCAGCTTGTTGGTGATCGGTTCCAGATGCTTGGGAGTCACGTTCTTGATGAGCACATCCCCCTTGGTGGCTGCGGCAGCGATCATAAAGGTGCCCGCCTCGATCTGATCCGGGATCACCGCATAGGTGGTGCTGTGGAGATGCCCCACGCCCCGGATCTTGATGACATCCGTGCCGGCGCCCATAATGTCCGCACCCATGGAATTGAGGAAATTGGCGAGATCCACAATGTGAGGCTCCTTGGCAGCGTTCTCGATCACCGTCAGCCCCTCTGCCCGGACAGCCGCCAGAATGGCGTTCATGGTTGCCCCCACGGACACCACATCCAGATAGATCTGACTGCCCCGGAGCCGGTCTGCGGTCACATCCACCATGCCGTGGTCAATGGTACACTTGGCACCCAGTGCGGTGAACGCCTTCAGATGCTGGTCAATGGGACGATCCCCCAGGGGACATCCCCCCGGCATGGACACCCGTGCCCGGTGGTACTTGCCCAGCAGCGCCCCCAGGAAGTAGTAGGAGGCACGCATCTGCCGTGCGCTTTCGTAGGGAACGCAGCAGTTCAGGATCCCTCTGGGGTCGATCCGGTAGGTGGTCTCGTTGAGCATATCCACCTGCGCCCCCATCTCGTACAGGATCCGCAGACTAATGGAAACATCACTGATATTGGGTACATTTTCGATGACGCATGGCTCGTCCGCCAGGATCACCGCCGGAAGGATCGCAACCGCCGCATTCTTGGCACCGCTGATTTCCACTTCTCCCATCAGCTTGCGTCCGCCCTTGATGATAAATTTATCCAAACCTTTTCTCTCCTTATTTTTTCCCCGTCGGTTGTCCCCGGCGGCGAAAACCGCTTTGCTGCCGGCACTCTTTTTTTCTGCCTGCTGAATCTCTTTTGTTCTGTTTCTATTTCAGTATACCCTGCCTCTGCCGGGTTATCCGGTTACTGGGCGTGGTATTCCGTCACCTTCATGCTCTCGATGGTTACCTGCTCCTTGGGCTTGCTCTTGGAATCCACCGCCACATCGTTGATCTTCTTGCAGATATCCAGCCCCTCGATGACCTGACCGAACACGGTGTAGTCCCCGTCCAGATAGGGTTGACCCCCATGCTCATAGTACATCTGCTTCACCTGGTCGGAATAGGTCTTGCCGTATGCCTTCAACTGCTCAAAGGTCTGCTCCGTCACCGTAGTCCCGGTGACGATATAGAACTGGCTGTTGTTCAGCTTGTCGGATGTCACCGCATAGGCAAGCGCCCCTTCAAAGTGGCACAGCTTGCTGGAGATCTCCTGCTTGAAGCCGGTGCCCCACATGGATTCGCCCCCGGTGCCGTTGCCCTTGGGATCGCCTCCCTGGATCACGAAATCCTTCACCACCCGGTGGAAGATCAGCTCATCGTAATACTTCTGCTCCACAAGACCCAGGAAATTTTCCACCGCCTTGGGGCATTCCTCCGCAAACAGCCGGATCTTCACCGTGCCGTAGTCCTTGATGTTCAGCTCGACGATCTTTTCCCCCTCTGCGGGCATATCGTAGTTGATGATCTTTTCCTCGGACAGGCTTGCTTCCTTCTTGCCGCAGCCGGTCACGCCGCCTGCCAGCATAACGCCGCACAGCAGCATGCTGACAACTCTGCGCCATGTCACTCTATATCTCATAAGGCACCTCTCAATTCTCGGATGGGAGCCTGCATGCAGACCACCCCATAATTCACCATATTAACTTTATCATTATACAACATTCTCGCGCATTTGTAAAGGCATCCGGCACGATTTCTTCATTTTTGGAGAAAATGACGGACAATCGTCAACTCTTTTATATTGTGATTTTTCCCGAAAAACTGCTGTTTATGAAAAAACAGCACCGTGCATGCTCTGCACGATGCTGTGAAGCCATATGGCTTTACCGGTGTCTGCCGCCGCCGCCATGGCTGCTGCCCCCGGAGGAATGGTGACTGCTGCCGCCGCCGCTGCGGCCGCCGCCGCCCCCGGAGGAAGTTTCGATCTTGGTTTTTGTGGTGTATTCCCGCAGGAAGGTGTCCGTCTGGACGTCCATCTTCACCTTGTTGTGGCACACATAGGTGGTGGGCGACGGTGTCGTCTTGAACTTGTACTGACTCTTGATGCTGAAGTATACCACCAGCGCCACGCCGGCCCCCACGATGCTGGCAATGAAGATCCACAGACCCCACTCAAAGGGCAGCCGGTCTGCCTCAATGAGCTTGCCGTTGTCGTCCAGATACATATAGGTTTTCGAGCCGGAATTATAGGTATAGTACCCCTTGGGCACGCCCTGATTCTTGTACTGCACCAGCTGCTGGCAGAACTGCTCCACCACCCGTGGGTAATCCCCGGCCACCAGTGCGCTGTGCATGGCTACCAGCATATCGTCAACCCGGTTGCTGTCATCGCTGTTGGTGTAATAGAACTGCCCCATGCCGCAGGTGGAAATGTAGTCGTACTGGGTGGAGTTGTTCACCACCAGCAGCACGCCGTCCGTGTTCACCCCGTATTCCTGGTTGAACAGCTCATCATAAGCATCGTCCGCATAGCGTTCCACCGCCGAATCACCGGAGAAGGGCGTTTCCTCCCCCACGATCACCACCGCCACATACATTTGCAGCTCCTCGGCAGTGTCCCGGATCTTCTGGGTCAGCTCCGCTGCCTCATCCTCCGGCAGATTGCCCTCCACGTCATACAGACCGCAGTTATCCTTGTGGATGGGATATGCGTGGGCTGCGTCCTTGCTGCTCAATGCGGCAGCCGGCATGGTCAGCAGCAGGGTCATGCATACCAGGCACAGTACGCTTACAATTTGTTTCCAGTGTCTCATGCCAGCAGATACCCCCCGAACAATGTAATCAGCGCCGCAATTACGCCTACCCCGGCGCAGAATGCCGCCAGCTTCCCCTTACTGAGGGGCGGCGTGCCTGCCTGCTTGCCGGTCTGCCCGTTGATGGCGAATTCGTACATCTTATCCTCAAACTTAAAGGTGGCAAACCACACGGGCAGCAGCATATACTGCCAGTCCGTCCGCAGCACATTCATAGAGGAGCTGGTAACGCTGAGGGCGTTGTAGCCCTTGATGGTGCTCCGGATCTGCTGATCCGCCCCCTGAATGGCACGGTTCCGGATCCGGGGGAACACCCCTGCCTTGTCCATGTCATATTTGTCCGCATAAAAGCCGCTGAGGTAGGACATGGAGAAGGGCTGTACCTCCTCATAGTTAAAGGGCTCGATGGCCTCCATCAGCTGATCCTCGATCTTGCTGGAGCCGTCTGCCGGGATCCCGTCCAGTCCCACCTGTCCCATACGCCGCACAGCAAACTCCTTGGTATGGGTGTACCGGTAATCCCCGGAGCGCCAGGTTTTCACCTGCTTGCCGATGGCGTTCAAGTCCGCATGCACATTGCAGTCCGCCACCCAGAAGGGCACATACAGTCCGGTAATTTTCTCCAGGTTCTGCTTCTCCTTGAACGCCCTTGGCAGGAACCAGCGCTTTTTGCACCAGCCGGAGAAAATATGCAGCGCCTCCTCCTTGGTGATCTTGAAGGGCAGCACCTTGCCGGGCTTGTATTCTCCCGACAGCCGTCCCTTGAGGATCACCGGGTTGTGGCAGTAGTAGCAGAATGCCGCAGCGGTGTTGTCGTCCGCCACGACCTGGGCGCCGCAGCTGCCGCATTCATACAGGTTTGAATGCTCTGCGAACTCCTGCTCCTGCTGTAGCTCCTCCGGGGAGCGGCTCAGATCCGTTTCCTCGTTTTCCTTGCACACCTGCTTGATTTCCGCCTCGGAAAACAAGCTCCGGCAGTATTCACAACCAAACTGCTGCTTCCCCGGGTCGAATTTCAATTCGCCGCCGCAGTTGGGGCATTTATATTGGATCGCCTCCAAATACAATCAACTCCTGTCTATCAAACAGCATCCAAGCCCGGTGCATCCCCGACACACCGGACTTGCCAATGCCAATGTATGCCCTTAGCCTCTCTTGTTGCCGCAGTTGGGACAGAATGCCCCCTCATTCACCGAGCCGCAGGCACAGGTCCATGTCCCTGCCTGGGGTGCCGGACTGCCGCAGCTGGGGCAGAATTTCCCCGTATTCACCTGACCGCATTTGCAGGTCCAGCTGCCTGCCGGTGCCGGCTTTGCGCCGCCGCAGTTGGAACAGAACTTGCCGCTGTTCATCTGACCGCACTGACAGGTCCATGCCCCGTCGTCCATCTGCTGTACTGCCCCATTGGGCTTGAGCGCCTGGGCTGCCTGCTGCTGTTGCTGCATCTGCATCTGTGCCGCATTGGTGGCAGAAGCCGCACCCATAAAGTTCCCGGCTGCGTTCATGCCCATGCCCATTGCCATAAAGGCGTTGCCTGCACCGGCGGTGTTGGAGCCTGCCGCCTGGATGCCCCCTGCCACGGTGGACTGCACATAGCCCTCCCGGATGGTAGCGTCGGACAGCATTGCGCCCTGGTTCCGCATATTGATGAGCTTCTTGCTCTCCTCGTCGTAGCTGATGCTTGCCACGCCCACGGAGACGATCTCCATACCACGCAGCTCATTCCAGTCTGCATCCAGCACATTGCTCATGTACTTTGCCAGCTCCAGGCTCTTGGAGGGCAGTGCGGAGATCCGCTGACCGTCCACGGACATCTGCCCGATGGCAGCCTGCAATGCGCTGAGGAATTCGTCAAAGTACTGGTCGTTGATATCGTTGATGTCCACATGCTCCGCATTCCGGGGCACAGCCTCGCTGAAGAACTTCAGCGGATCGGTGATCTTGATGGAGTAGCTGCCGTGGCACCGTACAAACAGCTCTGCGTTGTAGAAATTGTCAAAGTACTGCAATGCATTCCGGGTGCCGAACTTGATGCCCTTGATCTCCTGCAGGTTGATAAAGTACACCTGCTGGGATCCGGAGGGCTGCCCGCCGAATTTGATCCGGCTGAAGGTTTCCTTGATGGAGTCCTTCAGCTCCCCGTTGAACATGGAGGGGGTGGAAGACAGGTATACTTCATAGTAGCCCGGCTCGGCAGAGTAGTCAATGATCTTGCCGCCGTCCACCAGCAGCATCATCTGGTTGACTCCCACATGGATCACGGAGCCGTTGGAAATAATATTTTCCGTCCCCTTCTTGTTGCTGCTGCGCTTATTGCTCACCTGCACCCCTCTGGTGCAGACTGTGGTTGCTGTCATATTATCCGGCTCTACGACCTCCAGCCAGGAATCCGCCAGGCCGCCGGTTACGGCACCTGCGACTGCTTTCAAAATGCCCATATACTTACCTCCGATTTCATCGTTCTTGGCAGCACACTCCATGCTGCATGGTGATATTATAGCATACCGCCGCCAAAAAAGCAAGATATTTTAGTCAATACCGCAAAAATGCTGCACCATATCTCCGAATGTGCGCAAAACGCCCGGAGACATGCTCCGAGCGTTTCTGATGTGTTAGGATTTTCCTGCCGGGAAGATCAGCTCCGGGATCTTCTGGTACATCTGCTCTGCGGAGGCGGAAACCTGGTCAAAGCCGCCGCAGTCGTCCACCCCGTTGGAGGTCCAGGCAAAGACCCCCTGCCAGCCGTTGCTGTATGCGGAATCCGTACACTGGGTCAGGGGCTTCTTTGCGTTTTTCAGACCCTCCGCCGGGCATTCTCCCAGTACCACCGGCCGATCCACCGGCATGCCGAAGTCCTTGGGGGATTTTTCAAAGGCGTTGCCCCAGTTCGCCACCTGCCACTCGTAGAAGTGGGGGGAGTAGTAATCCAGGAACGCGTCCTCTCCGGCAAAGCCCTTGAGCACCTTGTCGGACACATAGTTGCCGCTGTAGTTGTCGCTGTTGTACTTGACCATGCCCATACCAACCGTTACCAGCACGTCCGAGTTCTGATGCACCCCGGCGGCACACTGGGCAAAGAACCGGGACAGATCCTGCCACTGGAGCTGTCCGCATTCGGGATTCTCCACAATCCAGTCCGGCTCGTTGCACAGATCCACACTGAACAGATAATCGTTGTCGTCGTAGCGCTTGACGAAGGGGATCACGTAGTTGTCCACATAGGTCTGGCTCATCTCCTCGCTTTGCAGCATGGTGCGCCAGCGCTGATGCTTGCTGTTGCTGTCCTTGCAGTGGTCAAAGGACATGAGGGTCGCCATAATGTAGATCTCATGCTTCTTGGCGATCTGGAAAAAGCTGTCCAGATCCTCCCACATCTTGTCCTTCAAACCGGTGACGGAGCCGTCCTCCTTGATCTTGACCCCCACTTCCCCGTTGCAGCTGATCCACACACGGCTGGCGTTGATGCCCTTGTCGTGAAGCTGGGCGAAATGCTCGTCCCAGAACTGGGCGTCATACTCGCCGCCAAAGTCGTTCCAGTTATCCCAGGGGGTGTTGACGCCGTTGAACCAAAGCTCCTTGCCGTCCACCTTGAAGCTGGTACCCTCCACTGTAACCCTCCTGTCTGCCTGGCTGCCCTGCTGAGAGGAACTGTCTGCACAGCCGAACAGCAGCAGACAAACGGACAGCGCCAATGCGATACATCGTTTCATAACATACTCCTTTTTCTCGGAAATTCGCCCCGGAATGGTGACAATCCGTCAGCTAATAATATAATAAAGCATTGTATCCCCTTTGTCAATATGGTATACTGGATACAACATCAAACAAGGTACTGTGCGATGTTTATGCCCGGCATTCCCTCCCCGAGGAGGCTGCATGCCGGCGGATATCCGCTCTTCCTTCGGCGGTCCCCTCCTCTGAAGTCCCTCTCTTTTTCCGGAACGGATATCCCGCAGACGGAAGCTTGGGTACAGCTTTCCGGATCTGCATGTTTTCACACTGCCGCTTTTTCGGCAGTGTTTTTCTTTTGCCCAGACGCAAATCCGCCGCCCCGGATGCTCCGGAACGGCGGATTTTTTTCGCATTTCTTAGTCCATGGTAAAGAACCGCTGATTTGCCTCAAAGGTATCGTGGGGGCGGATCTCCCGGTAGCCGGTGGTTTCCCGGGGCAGCTCCAGATTGGGCGCATCGATCATAGCGGTCATAGGCTCCGGGCAGAAATAGCCGTTGAAGCCCCTGTCGTTCCAGAGGATCCAGAACTTGTACTCCGGGGAAACCTGGTAGCAGATGCGCTTGCCGCTGGCGGTATCCTCCACGATGGCGCCGTAGAAGGACTGACCCTCCAGCTCCGTCTCCTCTGCAAAGTACATATCGTTGTTGATGTCCTGAAGCACCGGGCACTTGGTGCCGTTCTTGTATTCCAGATCATACAGCTTCAGATCAATGAACCGCTGGGTGGGCAGACACCGCTCATCCAGCTCACAGCGCTTGCCGATGGGCACAGTCAGCCGGATATCCTCCTCCTTGCCCCCGTCCACAAAGGGTGTGTTGATGGTGGTGTGGGTGGCAACGGAAATGGGCATCATCTTGTCGGACAGGTTGGTGAGCCGCACCTTATGCTCCAGACCGCAGGCGGACAGGGTAAAGGTATACTCCGCCAGGAAGCGGATGGGCAGGTATTCAAAGAACGGATCGTTCTCATCGTACCGGTACTGGGTCTTCAGCACGGCGCAGTTGTCGTCTGCGTGATGCTCCACAACGGTGTGGACACGCTTGTGCAGAAAGCCGTGAATGTGGTTGTTGTAGGGAGCAGCCTCGTTGACGGGCAGCTGATAGACAGCGTCCGAGGTTTTCAGCACCCCGTCTGCAAACCGGTTGGGCAGATACAGGGTGGGCAGACCCCACACCTCCGGAGACTGTTTGATGTGCTCTGCGTTGTTATCCTCCCGGTAGCGGAAGATCTCCATGCCCCGTTCCTCATCCCGGAACCGGATCACGTTTGCGCCGATCTCATAAGCGATCCAGGCACGGTAGCCGCCTGCGCACAGCTCGATGCAGGGGGTGCCGTTCCATTCTATTTGCTGGGTTGTGTTCATATCCGTTCTCCTTTGTAGCGCTGTCCCCGAAGCCCTCTCCGCCCGGGTAGAAGCCGTGCAATGTCATATCACTCTATATTGTATCACACTGCCCCCTGCTTGTCAAGGCAATGGGAGCATTGCTGCGCCGTTCCGATCCGTTCCCCGTAATGCACAGCGGTTTCGACCCCTTCTGCGCTGTTTTGCAGAATATCCGGATCCAGCACCGCCGCATCCTTTTGCAGCAGCACCACCACCGTGGAGCCGCCGAACCGGAACATGCCCTTTTCCGCCCCTCTGCGGACGACGCCCGCCCCGTGATGGTTCACGATCTTCCCCACCATCAGCGCCCCCACCTCGATCATGGCAATGGTGCCCAGGTGAGCGGTGCGGATGAGGCATGCAGAGCGGCAGTTCCGCTTGTAAATGTTGTACCCCTCCAGGGCGATGGGGTTCACCGTATGCAACTCACTGCCCAGCAGCCGGTTCCGGCTTTTCACCCCGTCCTCCGGGTAGCAGTACCGGTGGTAATCCTCCACCGTCAGCCGGAAGATCAGGCACTGTCCCCCGGCGAACCGCCCTGCAAGCCGGTGGCAGCCCAGAAGATCCCCCACCCGGTACCGGCTCTGTTTGATGGGAAAGCAGCTGTCCGGGGTGATGGGATACACCGTGAGCTTTGCGTCACAGGGGCTGATGAGCGCTGCCGGATCCGGATCCACCGGCCGTGCCTCCGGGCGGATCTGCCGGGTGAAAAAGGCGTTGTAGCTCCGGTAGGTTTCCTTCTGATAGTCGGACAGATCCATCTGGAAATGCCGGACGAAGCCCGGGATCAGCACCGTGGACAGAGGATGATCCAGCGCAGCGCCCCCCAGTGCGGACACCCAGGGCTGCACCAGCAGCTTCAGCAGGCTGCGGCCCGGTGCCGTCCGGTATAAAAATGCCAGAGCACGATCCTGGGTTTCATCGGTCACGGTCTGGGAGCCGTCCCGTCTGCGAATGATCCCCATGGCTTACCCTCTGCTCTTGTACAGCAGCCAGGCAAGCTCCAGTGCGCCGATGCCGATGAAGGCAAACATGCACCGTATGCCCGGCTTCTTGATCTTAAACCGGGTGATGAACGCCAGTCCCACCAGCAGCAGCAGGGTGCCGTACACCTGGGGGAACAGGGCGCCGATATCGTGCCGGAAGCTGAACAGGGGCGGAAAAATCAGCGCCACGCTGGTCACCGGCAGACCTTCATACACCTTCCGCACCTCGCTGGTCTGCTTCTGCCGCTGATCCTCGGTCACGTTGAAATATGCCAGCCGGATCAGTGCCGCCAGGGTGAAGAACACCAGGATCGCCAGATCCAGCGGCCGGTTCAGACCGCTTGCATAGCCGATCACCGCCGGCAGAAGCCCGAAGCACACCAGATCCGACAGGGAGTCGATCTGGATGCCGAACTGCTTCTCTGCGTCCGTGCGCTTCCGGGTACGAGCCACCTTGCCGTCGAACATATCACAGAATCCTGCCAGCAGCAGCAGGATGATGCCGATGCCCGGATGACCGGACAGAGAATAGTAAATGCCGCAGCAGCCGCATGCAAACCCCGCATAGGTGAGCAGCACCGTGTAATTGTAAAATCCTATCATGAAATCCCCTTTAATTCCTTTATCCCAGGCGGAACGACTCCGCCGATGCAGACTACGTGTTTTTCATTATAACAAATTGTACATAACTTTGCAAGGGGGTGCAGCAAGAAAGTTCGGGTTTCCGGCGGCTTTTTGACGGATTCATGCAGAAGCTGCATGTTTTCTGTGCAAATTGTTCCCCTTGTCACCGGTCTGTCACCCGGTGTCACCTGTCCGTAATGGCTTTGCCCCGGATTGTCAACGGATCTGCATCATTCTGTTATTGCATTCCCGGCTTCATCTGGTATAATAAAGACAGCAACAGACCCATAACCACACACTCTTGGGGTATGCGCCGCCCCGCATTTTCCAGACTATGGCGCAGAGAAAGGCGGTGTCCCGGAACAGACGATCATTCACACGAACCGAATCCGGCATTGACCGGCAGAAACCATAAAAAAGCAGCCGTCCTGTTCTGCGCACAGGGCGGCTGTTTTGTCTTATTTCCGCTTCTTTTTTGGGGATGGTTTCAGGGCAGGCGCCGCCGGAAGGGGCTTTGCCGCCGGTTTGGATGGTTCCTCCGGCTCCGCTTCCTTGAGTCGGTTCTGCAAATAGGTGTACAGCAGGGACAGCACCGGGATCCCCAGGATCATGCCCAGAATGCCCCCCAGTCCGCCGCCCAGCACCACTGCCAGCAGCACCCACAGAGGCGGCAGTCCCACGGAGCTGCCCACCACCCTGGGGTAGATGAGGTTGCTTTCCAGCTGCTGCAAAACGATGACGAACAGCACGAACCATACCGCCTGCCGGGGGCTGGCAAGCAGTAGCACCAGGGCGCAGGGGATGGTGCCGGCGATGGGCCCCACAATGGGGATCATATTGGTGATGCCGATGATGACGCTGATGAGCACGGCGTAATCGAACCGGAACACCTTCATGCCGATGTAGCATAGCATGCCCAGAATAAAGGCTTCGGTCATCTGTCCGTTGAAAAAGCTGGAGAAGGTGTCCACCGTCAGCTTCATGGTGCCTGCAAAGCGGCTGTATCTGGGCTGCTTCAGAGCCAGCTTCGCAAGCCCCTGCGCCATTTTCTTCAAGCCCCGCTTATCCGCCAGGATGTACACGGAAAAGGCGATGCCCACGAACAGATCCACCACCACCCCGAAGATGCTTGCGGTAAAGTCAAAGGTTTTCAGCAGCATTTCCGGCAGGTATTCCGTCAGTCCCACCAGCTTTTGTTCGATGTCCCACTTCTGAAGCCATTCAAACACCACCGTGTCCTTATTGGCAAGGAGCAGCCGCTCCGCATTGCGGTAGTAGGTGTCGAAATTGCCGGTGAACTGCCGGATGCTTGCGGCAAACTGGGGGATGATGATGCACACGATGGCAACCACCACCGCCGCTGCCAGCACATAGGTCAGCACCAGTCCCAGCCAGTAGCTGAGCCGGGGCAGGGGCTTTTTCTTCGGGTTCAGCTTCTCCGTCAGCCACAGCAGCCGCCTCTCCAGCACCCGGAAGGGGCTGTTGAGAATGAACGCCAGCACCACCCCGATGATGGGAGGACGCAGGATCTTGAACAGGGCGCTGATGCCGGCAAAAAAGCCCTCATACCGCAGCAGGATAAACGCAAAGACCAGCAGCACGCCGCCGCTGAAGATGAGACTTTTTACCAATCGGGAGTGAATGAAGGAAAATCGGCCTTTTCCGGGTTCCAAATGCAATACCTCCTGTCAAAAACAGCAATGCCCCGCAGCAGGTGTGGGGCATTCCGGGCCATTATCGTCTGAGCATGGGGAGCTTCACCCGGTCAAGGGCAAAGGCGGCGATGCAGAACAAAGCGGCGGAGCAGCCTGCCTGCACCAGATTTGCCGGCACCGTCTCGGCGATCTGCGCCACCGGATTCCCGTACAGGATCACGGCGGTGAGATAATAGCCCACTACGGTGATGGCAACACACGCCACAGAGGCGATGACGCTGCGGCGGCTCAACAGGGTCTTGGTGCTGCTGACCCCCATGCTGTAGAAGCAGCCTGCCAGCATGGACTTGATGATGGCAGTGGGAATGGCGTAAATGGCATAGCCGCTGAGCAGATCCGCCATGCTTCCCCCGATGGCTGCGGCAAGGATGCCGTAGGGCATGGGCAGCATGCAGGCAGCCAGATAAATAAAGCTATCCCCCAGATGAATATAGCCGTTGCCCACGGGAATATGCAGAATAAAGGCGGTGGTCAGACAGATCAGCGCTGCAAACAGCCCTGTATACACCATATTCCGCAGTTTCTTTTCTTTTTCCATCATAACGATTCCTTCTTTCCGTTCCGGCGGAGGGGATCCCCTCCTGGGCAGATATTCTGGGCAACACCGCGCAAAGATTGCGTAGTAGATGCTGCGCAAAGCCGACAGGCGGGCTTTGTGCGGTATTGTCTGAATGCAAAGGGGGACTTTTTATGCATATTTACATAGATGCAGATGGATGTCCGGTGGTGGAACAAACCATCCGGCTTGCACGGCAGTATGGGGTGCCATGCACCATTCTGTGTGACAGCGCCCACGTGTTCCAGGACGAGTATGCAAATACCATCACGGTTTCCACCTGGGCGGACAGTGTGGACTTCCGGCTGGTGAACCTCCTGCATCCGGGCGATCTGGTCATCACCCAGGACTACGGGCTGGCTGCCATGTGCCTTGCCCGGCAGGCATATGTGCTGCACCAGGACGGAGGCTGGTACACCGACGAGAACATTGACGGGCTGCTGGAAACCCGGCACACTGCCAAACGCATCCGACGGCAGGGAGGCAGGCTCCGGGGCGCTCCCAAGCGAACCCTCGCCCAGGATCAGGCGTTCTGCCAGGCACTGGAGCAACGACTCCGGGTAGTGACAACTGAATAGGCAACGCTAAGATTTTGCGGCATGGAGATTCCATGCCGCATTTTTTGCAAATACCCCTTGACACACAATACTATGTGTGATATAGTATTACATGTCGGGAGGTATGGTATGGACATTCAACTGAAACGTGGACTGCTGGACGTATGTGTGCTGGCGGCCATCAAAAATGAGGATTCCTATGGATATCAGATCATCAAGGACATCAAGCCCTACGTGGAAATTTCGGAATCCACCCTGTACCCCATTCTCCGGCGGCTGGAAGCCGGACAGATGCTGACGGTGCGCAGCACAGAGCATGGAGGACGGCTTCGGAAATACTACCACATTACGGAGCAGGGACTCCGGCGGCTGGAGGAATTTCAGCAGGAGTGGCAGGAGCTCCAGGCAATCTACAAATTTATTACAAAGGAGGAACCGGAACATGAATCAAACTGAGTGGATCACAGCCCTTCGGCAGGCGCTAAGGGGCTTACCCCGGGAGGACGTGGAGCGTTCCGTGGGATTTTATGAAGAAGCCATCCAGGATCGGGTGGAAGAAGGCTGCACGGAGGAGCAAGCAGTGGCGGCTATAGGCACGCCCCGGGATATTGCGGATCAGATCCTGGCGGAGATTCCTCTGACGAAGCTGGTCAGGAAAAAGGTCGCCCCCACACGGGCGTTTCGTCCCTGGGAAATCATTCTGCTGATTCTGGGGGCACCCCTGTGGCTGCCCCTGCTATTGGCGGCGGTCAGCGTATTCCTGGCAATTTACATTGCCCTCTGGTTCGTGATCCTGTCCCTGTATGCGGTGGATCTGAGCGTTGCAGCATGCGGCATTGCCGGAATCGTGGGCACCTTTCTGTATGGGTATCTGTCCGGTGGACACATTGCCGGCTCCCTGCTGTTCCTTGGGGCAGGACTTCTGTGCAGCGGCATTGCCCTGTTCCTGGTTTTCGGATTCAACCAGGCAGCCCGGGGCATTCTGCTGCTGAGCAAGCAGTTCATGCTCTGCATCAAGGCACTGTTTAAGAAAAAGGAGGAAGCCGCATGAAACAAGGAAAGAAAATTGCTCTGACAACCGCATCCGCACTGGTATTTGCCGGACTTGTCTTATCTGTCGGCTCCATGTGCGCCATGGACTTTGATTTCTCCAAGCTGGAAACCACCCCGCTGCACAGCGAAACCATCCAGGTGGAGCAGTCTTTCACCAACATCTCCATGACAGGAACCAGCTGTGATATTCAATTTCTCCCTGCGCCAGACGACAGCTGCACCGTGACTTGCAGCCTGCGGCAGGGCAACCGCTGCGAAGCGCAGGTTCAGGACGGCACCCTGTACATCCGGCAGTGGGAGGAACAGAAGTGGTATCTGGGCATTTCCCTGCACCCGGAGAAGATCCGGGTATACCTGCCGGAAGCCAGCTACGCCTCCATCCAGGCGGAAACAAACAGCGGGGATCTGACCATATCGGAACCGTTACAGTTCCAAAGCGCAAATCTTCAATCCAACAGCGGTTCCATTGACCTATCCGCATCCATTTCCGGCAAGTTGTCCATGACCGTCCAGAGCGGAGACATCCGGGCAAAGGATACCCGGCTGCACCAGCTGGAGGCACGATGCAACAGCGGCAGCATCCTCCTGGATCAAGTACATCTGAAGGCGGATGCACAGCTGCATGCCAACAGCGGCAGTATTACCCTGACGGATGTGCAGGGCGGAACTCTGTCCGCCGATGCAGGCAGCGGGGATGTACGTCTGACTAACGTGCTGACGGAAGACAGCTTGCGACTGGAAACCAACAGCGGCAATATCAAGCTCCAGCACAGCGATGGCGCCGCCATCACCATCCGGAGCGGCAGCGGCGATGTGTCCGGCAGTCTGCGTACCCCAAAGCAGTTTGTGACCCAGACCGGCAGCGGCAGCTGTTCCGTGCCGGAATCCGGCACCGGAGGCGCCTGTGAAATTCGCACCAACAGTGGAGATATTCGATTAAAGGTGGAAGAATAGGAAAGCGGCAGGGCAATCCCCTGCCGCTTTTGCAAATCATATGTGATTGCGCTTGCTCCGGGGAATCGGGAGCAAGTTTTTTTCTGCACACTTGTATGCGACCGTACAAGTTTCCCTGGAATGCGCTGTATGATTGAGGGAGAAAGGAGGAAAGGCGTGGAAAAAGCATGGCAAACCCTATGCGCAGTGGCACTGGCTGCCGGCAGCTTTTTATTCGGCAGTCCGGACGGGCTGCTGCTGACTCTGCTGGCGTTTGTTCTGATGGATTACGCCACCGGGCTGCTGGCGGCAGTCTGTGCCCGGCGGGTATCCAGTGCCGTAGGACTGCTGCGAAAAATGCTGATCCTTGCTATGGTGGGCATGGGGCATCTGCTGGACACCCAGCTGCTGCATGCCCAGGGGCTGCTGCGCAATGCGGTGATCGGCTTTTATCTTGCCAACGAAGGGCTCAGCATTCTGGAAAACGCCGGCCGCATGGGACTGCCCCTGCCGGAAAAGCTCCGCACCGTGCTGGTGCAGCTGAAAACCGAAAAAGGAAAGGATGAGAAACGATGAACAGTCCCTATATGGGGAAATTCCGCATTTCACAGCTCTATAAGGGTGTCGCTCACGATGGGCTGGATTTGGTGGGGGTGGACAGCAAAACCATCCACAGCACCGTCAACGGGGTGGTGCTGTACGCCGGTTGGGAGAACAGCTTCAATCACCGGCAGGGCTTTGGTCAATATGTGAAGATCCGGCGCACCGGCACCCAGGAGGTCTACTACTTCGGGCATCTGTCCAGCCTGCTGGTAAAAACCGGGGATACGGTGCGGATCACTGACCCCATTGGCATAGAGGGCAGCACAGGCAGATCCACCGGCAGCCACCTGCATTACTGTATGCGCATGGGAGGCATCAAGGGTCAGCACCGGGACATCAACCGGATCTCCGGCATTCCCAATGTAATCGGCACCTATGACGACGGCTATGTATCCCGGATGCAGACCCTGGAGGAACAGGCACAGCAGCTTTCCCTCTCCGTGGGGGATCGGGTTCGTGTCCGGCAGGGCGCAACGGATTACAAGGGCAAAAAGCTGGCGGCATTCGTGTACCGGACGGTGTATCAGGTACAGCAGATCTCCGGCGACCGGATCGTGATCGGCATTGGCGGACAGGTCACTGCTGCTATGCATGCAGCAGATCTGACACGCATCTAAGGCAATACTGCACGATCTTTGTACGGTATTGCCGAAACATTTTGCAGGAGGGATCTCTATGGGGCGCATGGGGTCCCTCCTTTGCTATATTCTGCTCCGGACATCCGACAAAATGCCCTCATTTTTTTGTATGGATTTTTCGATTTTTTCTGTAGGGGGGCTTGCTTTTTTGTTTAAAATACTGTATAATTTAAAGTGCAACACCATGCTTAGGAGGATTACCATGCAAATTTTTCTCATCAACGCAATCAACGGGGGCGTTGTCCACGGAACAGAGAACGGAAAGAAAACCGGCTGCGGTATCAATCTGACAAAGCCTGACAACATCGGAAAATTTGTAAGCGGCGCACCCATGCAGGATATTGTAGATATCACCTGCGAAAAGTGCAAGATGGTTCTGGCAAAAAAGCTGATCAAAGAAAGCAACAAGGAGCTTGCACGGCAGCTCAAGGAAGAAAAGAAGATGCAAAAGCATGGCGGCATGGGGGCCGCACCCATGGGGCCGATCAGTTCTGCGCCTACACCGCCTCCTGCACCTGCACGCACATCTGTGGCACCTCCCCCGCCTGCTCCGGTACCCCCCAGGGCACCGGCAGCGCCGGAAAAGGAGGTTCAGCCTGTATTCACTGCATACGAACCGCCTGTCAAGCAAAAAGCTGCACCTGCACCGGAGCCGGTTCAGCCTGCGCCCAAGGCAGCGCCTGTTCAGGATGATTTCCTGTCCCAGTTTGCGATTCCCTCACCGGGAGCGGCACAGGAGCCACCCAAGCCTGCATTTGTAGCGCCGGAGCCTGCACCGGAGCCGATTCAGCCTGCACCCAAGGCTGCGCCTATAGAGGACATTGACTCCATTCTGTCCCAGCTTTCTGCGCCTGCAGCTGAACCGGAGCCTGTAAAGCCGGAAGTGATCCAGCCGGAGCCGGTACATCCCGGATCCATCTCCATCACCACCGGTGCATCCGACATTGTAGCAGTGACCGAACAGCAGATGCAGAGCTGGGATGACGTGGCAAACAGCCTGTTCAGCAATTCCCAGCCCTCCAAGGGATATACCGCTTCCTTTGATGAAGAACCTGCTCCCATTCCCGTAGAGCCGGTTGCAGTTGCACCCAGTCCGGCACCTGTTCCGGTACAACCCGTTATGCCGGAGTCTGCTCCCATTCCCGTGGAGCCGGTTGCAGTTGCACCCAGTCCGGCACCTGTTCCGGTGCAGCCTGTTATGCCGGAGTCTGCGCCCATTCCCGTAGAGCCGGTTGCAGTTACGCCCAGTCCGGCACCTGTTCCGGTGCAGCCTGTTATGCCGGAACCTACGCCCATTCCCGTGGAGCCGGTTGCGGTTGCGCCCAGTCCGGCACCGGTTCCGGTGCAGCCTGTTATGCCGGAGCCTGCGTCCATTCCCGTGGAGCCGGTTGCAGTTGCGCCCAGTCCGGCACCTGTTCCGGTGCAGCCTGTTATGCCGAAGCCCGCACCGGAGGAAGCCATTGCGCCGCCCCCTGCACAGGTGGTGGACAACATCGACGATGTTCTGGCAAGCATGCAGCAGAAATTCGCTGCCACCGCCCCGGTTCAGGCGGATGCCCCCACACCGGCACAGCCCACGGCACCTGTCAAGCCCAACCCGATCTTTGTGGGCTACAGTGCCCAGGGACAGCCGGTATACCAGGAATTCGACAACTATGGTCAGCCCATTCCCATTACCCAGCCGGTATACAGCCTGCCTCCCGTACAGCAGACACCGCACTCCTCGTATGGGACAAATGGAGGAAACGTGTTCCAGCAGGCAATCTCCAATCAGAATGCAAACAAGCGTTCCGTCTTTGATATGGAAAACGGCAACGCCACACCTCCTGTCATCAGCAGCGTAGAGGATATGCTCAGCGCCATGGGTGAAACAGTCACCAAGAAAAAGCAGGATGACGACAAGGTTGCGATAAACTTTGTAGAATACAAGGCGCCCCCAAAGCAGAAGCCTGCACCCAAGGCTACGCCCAAGCTCGCAGAGCCGCCCAAGCCGACTGCACCCATGACCAAGGCAGAGGCAAAGCGGCAGAAGAAGCTGGATAAGATCAACGCAGAATTTGAAAAACAGCTGAAGGCACGGAGCTTTGACACCACAGAAGGCAACCGCATGAAGCGGGGTTAAACGGAAGGACGAAACACGATGGCAACCACAATCCAAGAAGCTCTGGCAATTTGCAACGCCAATCTGACCGGAGATCTGAAAACCGACATTCCCTACCTGGAGGGGCAGGTGCGCCGCTATGCCCACGAGCCCAACGGCGAGGAGCTGGCAAAACGCATTACCGAGCTGGCATTCAGCCTGCTGCCCAAGGAACAGCAGGATCAGTTTATGACCGCTACCACCCTGAACGGCAAGCGGCTGGATGAGCTGTTTCATGAGGCACGGGAGCTGCTCAACCAGGAAAAATACCAGGAGGCAGCAGTGTCACTGCGTGCCTTGACTGCAAAATGCGAGGAGGGCTTCGGCAAGGAAAGCAAGCTGCATTATTTCAGCTTCCGGAATCCCTTTGAGTACCACCTGTACCGGATGCTCTATCCGGGACAGTCCAATATTGAACGTGCCCCCTATGATTTCGCCATGTACTATACACTGTACGGCTACGCCCTGGTGGAGCTGGGAAAGCTGGACGATGCAATCGAAGCGCTGGAGCAGGGCATCCGGTTCAACCCGGTAAGCTGCGATGTACGCTTTGAACTGGCGGAGGTCTACAAGCTGAAAAAGGAACCGGAAAAGCTGCTGGCTGTAATCAGGGAATTGTTCCCCATTGCCAACAGCACCTATGCCATGTCCCGGATCTACGCAGACCTTGGATTCTACGCCATTGCGGTGCATGATTACGATGCAGCGGTATGCTTCTTCTACGAAAGCCTGGTCTACAACAATCACCCGGGAGTACAGGCAGAGCTTGTAAATCTGCGAGGGCTGATGGGGCATAACATTGAACCGCCCACCCGGAAACAGGTTCTGGCGGTATTTGAAAAGTACGAACTGCCTGCCGGCCCCAATGAGGAACTGATCCGGCTGGCGCTGGTGCTGGCGAAAACTGCCGTACAGGATGAGCAGATGCAGCTGGGGGCATACTTCTACTCCATTGCCTATGACCTGACCCGGGATCCGGAAATCAAGAAGCAGATAGACGCCATCCGGGCTGCCATGGCACCAGAGGAAAGCAAGCAGGCATGAGCATGCGGCGAACAGACCGACAGATGGACAGGGATTCTGCCTGGCAGGCAGTGGACGCATGCTGCTTCGGCACGGTTTCCATGCTCCTGCCGGAAGGTGAACCCTACTGTGTGCCCCTTTCCATTGCACGGATCGGAGAGACCCTGTACTTTCACTGTGCCCAGGAGGGACTGAAGCTGAAGGCGCTGCGGAAGCATCCGGCAGTGTGCGTCAGCTGCGTGGGTATGGCGGAGCCGGTGCATGACAAATTCACCACCCGGTATACCTCAGCCATTCTCACCGGCACAGCCCGGGAGGTTACGGATGAGGCGGAAAAGATCCGGGCACTTCGGGCGATCTGTGAAAAGTATACCCCGGAGAATATGTCCCGGTTCGATGCTGCCATTGCAAAAAGCCTGTCCCGCACGGGCATCTGGCGGATCGATGTGACGGACATCACGGGCAAATGCAAAAAATAAGGCGAAAGCCGGTGGAACTTCATCCTCCGGCTTTTTTGCGTCCGGAAGTATGTTTCCCAAAAAGCAGCCCATACTGCTACCAGGGCGGCAGAAGCCGCAGCCGCAGTGCGGCGGAAGGGAGCAGTTTATGAAACAGTTTGTGTATACCATTACGGACGAGAACGGCATCCACGCAAGACCTGCCGGGCAGTTGGTGCAGGCTGCAAAGGCATACGAAAGCGAGATCACCCTGACCAAGGGGGACAAAACCGCCAGCGCCAAGAAGCTGTTTGCTCTGATGGGACTGGGGGTCAAGCAGGGGGATCCGGTGACGGTGACCGTAGAGGGATCGGACGAAGCAGAGGCTGCTGCCGGGGTAGAAGCCTTTCTCAAAGCAAATCTGTAAGCCGGAGGGATGGGCATGAACAGGATACAGGGCAAGGGGGTCTGCGGCGCTGTCACCATGGGGAAGCTGTACTTTTACAAAAAGGACAACGACACCATCAGCCGGGAAACCGTAGCGGATCCGGAGGCGGAGCAGCAGCGATTTGACCGGGCAAGGCAGCAGGCGGCACAGGAGCTGGATACCCTCCACGAAAAGGCACTGCGGGAGGTGGGGGAAATCCACGCCCAGATCTTTGAGATCCACCGGATGATGCTGGAGGATGAGGACTATTGCAGCAGCGTCAGCCACATTATCCACACCCAGCGGGTGAATGCAGAATATGCCGTGCTGCGCACCTCCGACTCCTTCTCCCAGATGTTCTCCACCATGACCGATGAGTACATGCAGGCACGGGCGGCGGATGTGGTGGATATCTCCAACCGGCTGATCCGCTGTCTCAGCGGCGGCAGCGAGGAATCCCTGCTGACCCGGGAGCCGGTGATCCTGGTGGCGGAGGATCTGACCCCCAGTGAAACAGTCCAGCTGGACAAGGAAAAGATCCTGGCGTTTCTCACCCTCCGTGGCTCGGAGAACTCCCACACTGCCATTCTGGCACGCACCATGGCGATCCCGGCGGTGGTGGGGCTGGGTCAGCTGGATCCTGCCATGGAGGGGAAAACCGCCATTGTGGATGGATTCACCGGGACAGTGTGCATCGATCCGGATGCGGAAGCCATTGCCGCATACACCCGGAAAAAGCAGCAGGAAGAGGAAAAACACCGGCTGTGGCAGTCGCTCCGGGGCAAGTCCAACACCACCCGGGACGGCAGGAGCATCCGGCTTTACGCCAACATTGGGGGGCTGGATGACATCAGCGCCGCCCTGCAAAACGATGCAGGGGGCATCGGTCTGTTCCGCAGCGAATTTCTCTATTTGCAGAACGACCACATGCCCACGGAGGAGGAGCAGTTCCGGGCATACCGGGAAGCAGCGGAGAAACTGGCGGGAAAGCCCGTCATCATCCGCACCATGGACATCGGGGCGGACAAGCAGATTGATTATTTTCATCTGCCCAAGGAGGAAAATCCGGCGCTGGGGTATCGAGCCATCCGGATCTGTCTGTCGGAACCGGAGCTGTTCCGTACCCAGCTGCGTGCCCTGTACCGGGCAGGGGTATATGGGGATCTGTCCATCATGTTCCCTATGATTACCAGCCCAGAGGAAATCCGGCATATCCAGAAACAGGCGGAGCTTGCCAGGCAGGAGCTGCAGCAGCAGGAGATCCCCTTTCGGGAACACATGGAAACCGGCATCATGATCGAGACCCCTGCCGCAGCGGTCATCAGCGATATTCTGGCACCTATGGTAGATTTCTTCAGTATCGGCACCAACGATCTGACCCAGTACGCCCTTGCCATCGATCGGCAGAACCCCTCCCTGGAGGCTTTTTATCAGCCCCATCATGAGGCGGTGCTGCGACTGATCCAGCAGGTGATCCAAAATGCCCACAAGGCAGGCATCTGGGCGGGCATTTGCGGAGAACTGGGAGCGGATCCGGCACTGACGGAGCGATTCCTGCGAATGGGCGTGGATGAACTGTCCGTATCCCCGGCACAGATCCTGCCCATCCGGGAAAAGATCCGCAGTATGGATCTAAGGCAATAACTGAGGAGGCAATATGGAAATCAAGCTGATCGCATGCGATCTGGACGGCACCCTGCTGGACAGCCGGGGCAGGCTCAGTCCGGAAAACCTGGATGCCATCCGCCGGATGACGGACAAGGGCTATTGCTTTGTGCCCACCAGCGGCAGGAACCGGGAACAAATCCCCCAGGCGCTACAGCAGTTTCCCGGCATCCGGTATCTGATCACCCTCAGCGGTGCCTGCGTCACACAGTTGCCGGAGGGCAAAGCCCTGTTCCGGCATCCGCTCTCCCGGGAGCATGCAAACCGGCTCCTTCGCGTTGGCAAACAGCAGGGAGCCGCCGTGCTGCTGTATACACCGGAGGGGGTGCTGCTGGAGCATGGGGCACTGGAACAGCGACAGGATCGTGCCCTGTTGGAGGATGCCATTGGTATATGCCGACCGGTGGAGGATGCACAAGCCTTTTGCCTTGCCGAAGATGTGCAGGTGGAAAAGGCAGTGTTCTTCTGCCGGGATGCTGCCCAGGAAACCCGGCTGCATCAGGCACTGGATGACGGCACATTTCAGCTTTGCGTCTCTGCGGAAAACTGCCTGGAGGTCACCGCCCGGGGCATTCACAAAGCCACCGGCATCCGGGCACTGCTGCTCCGGCTCAAGCTGCTGCCGGAACAGGTACTGACCATCGGCGATTCCGGCAACGATGTTTCCATGCTGGAGCTGACCCCGAACTCCTTTGCGGTTGCCAACGCCATGCCGGAAGCAAAGCGTGCAGCCCGGCATCTCACCGTGTCCAATGACCAGCATGTGGCGCTGCGCATTGCCCGGCTGCTTGGAATATAGGGCAGCACCGCACAAAGCTGTGCGATGTTGCCTAAAACCCGTGACAAGCCCCGATTTTTGTGGTATACTAAAAGACAACATAAAGGACAACACCGGAGGCATTACATGGAACCCATCGCATACATTCACACGGACTTTCCCACCAAATTCGGACTGCCCCGTCAAAGCGGCCTGGTGGAGGCGCTGGAGGGGCAGGTAGTCTTTCTGCCTGCCTACAGCAAGCCGGAGGCATTCCGGGGACTGGAGCAATTCTCCCACATCTGGCTGATCTGGGAGTTCTCCGCCGCCAGGAAGCAAGGGGACTGGTCTCCCACTGTGCGGCCGCCCCGGCTGGGGGGCAACCAGCGCATGGGGGTATTCGCCACCCGCTCCCCCTTCCGGCCAAACAGCCTGGGGCTGTCCTGCGTCCGGCTGCAGGGGGTCAGCTTTGAGGGCGGACAAGCCGTGCTGCACGTTTCCGGCATTGATATGATGGATGGCACCCCGGTTTACGATGTAAAGCCTTACATTCCCCTGGCGGACTGCCGGACGGACGCAAGCCAGGGCTATACCCGGCAAACTGCGGCACATCAGCTGAAGGTTCACTTTCCGGCGGCATTGCTGGAACAGCTGCCGGCAGACAAGCGGGATGCGGCAGTGGGCATTTTACAGCAGGATCCCCGGCCGGGCTATTCTGAGGATCCGGATCGGATCTACGGAGTCGCCTTTGCCGGATTCGACCTGCGGTTCACGGTAACGGAGGATCAGCTGAAGGTTCGGAGTGTGGAGCCTTTGGATAAACCATAGACGACACCGCACAGAGCCCGGCGGCTTTGCCCATAAAATATCGCCCGATCTGGCATCAGATCGGGCGATGGTGTTATATGACAAAATCCCCGCCGGATTTGTCTGCGATCAGATCCGCAATGGTAATCCCGGAGAAAAACTGGGTAATCAGCTCATACAGCCGTTTCCACATATCCAGCGTCCGGCAGTATGGAGCCCGGTCACAGGTCTTTGCGCCCGGTTCCAGACATGCCACCGGTGCCATGGATCCCTCGGTTACATACAGGATATCCGCTACCGTGTACTGATCCGGCGCACGGTTCAGCCGATAGCCGCCTCCCTTGCCCCGGAGCGCATCCACCAGCCCTTTTTTGCTGAGCATGGACACAATGCTTTCCAGGTATTTCTCCGAGATCTCCTGACGCTTGGCAATATCCGCCAAAGGTACATATCCGCCGCTGTTGTGCTCCGCCAGGTCGATCATCACCCGCAGGGCATACCGCCCCTTCGTGGAGATCATCATAATTCCCACCTCCTTCGTTCAGCCGGTCATGACTGCTTCTGATCTTATAAACCTATTATACCACAGGAAAAATAGAATTTCAACTCTTTTTTTCTGAAAACCCCTTGACAAACAGGAAATGTTCTGCTATAATACAATCAACATATAAACCTACTGGGTAAATGAAAGGAAGGAATGTTATGAGTTATCAGTTTGAAACATTGCAGGTACACGCAGGACAGGAGAAGCCGGATCCGGCTACGGATGCCCGGGCAGTGCCCATCTACGCCACCACGTCCTATGTATTCAAGGACAGTGCCCAGGCGGCAGGCAGATTTGGTCTGACCGAAGGGGGCAATATCTACACCCGTCTGATGAACCCCACTTCCGATGTATTTGAACAGCGGATTGCTGCTCTGGAAGGCGGCGCAGCGGCTCTGGCAGTTGCCACCGGCTCCGCAGCCATTACCTACGCCATCCAGAACATTGCCCTTGCCGGAGATCACGTAGTCGCATCCCACAACCTGTACGGTGGCACCTACAACCTGCTTGCAAACACTCTGCGGGAACAGGGCATTACCACCACCTTTGTGGATCCTTCTGATCCGGCGAACTTTGAAGCCGCCATCACGGACAAGACCAAGCTGATTTACGCTGAGACCCTGGGCAACCCCAATTCTGACGTGATCGATCTGGAAGCCATCAGTGCAGTTGCCCACAAGCATGGCATTCCTCTGATCGTGGACAGCACCTTTGCAACCCCCTATCTGCTGCGTCCCATCGAGCACGGTGCAGATGTGGTGGTGCATTCCGCCACCAAGTTCATCGGTGGTCACGGCACGGTAATGGGCGGCGTCATTGTGGATTCCGGTAAGTTTGACTGGACACAGAATGACAAGTTCCCGGGACTGACTGCCCCCAACCCCTCCTACCACGGAGTGGTATTCTCCCAGGCATGCGGCAACATTTCCTACATCATGAAGATCCGCACCACCTTGCTGCGGGATCAGGGTGCCACCATCTCCCCCTTCAACTCCTTCCTGCTGCTCCAGGGTCTGGAGACCCTGTCCCTGCGGGTAGAACGGCATGTGGAAAACGCCCTGAAGGTGGTGGACTATCTGTCCAAGCACCCCCAGGTTGAACGGGTCAACCACCCTTCCCTTGCCACCGGTCACGCCAAGGAGCTGTACGACAAGTACTTCCCTAAGGGCGCAGCTCCCATCTTCACCTTTGAAATCAAGGGGGGCGCAGAGGAAGCAAAACGCTTTACAGAAAGCCTGCAGTTGTTCTCCCTGCTGGCAAATGTGGCGGATGTAAAATCCCTGGTGATCCACCCTGCCTCCACCACCCACTCCCAGCTGTCGAAGGAGGAACTGCTGGCAAGCGGTATCAAGCCCAACACCATCCGGCTGTCCATCGGCACGGAGCATATCCAGGATATTCTGGCAGACCTGGAACAGGGCTTTGCGGCAGTACGCTAAACACACAACCCTTCAACGGAGCATGCAGATCTGCATGCTCCGTTTTTGTTTTGCAAAAATAATATCCCCCGGGGGATTGATTTCACATGGGATTTTCGGTATAATATAATAGTATGGGTCCGATAAGACCCGAAAATGATACCAGCAAGGAGCAAAAACATGCTTGAATTACAGAACGTCTGTTTCGAGGCAGAGGGCAAGCAGATTCTCCGGGACATCAGTCTGACTCTGGAGGATCGCTTTGTTGCAGTCACCGGGCCCAACGGCGGCGGCAAATCCACCCTCGCCAAGATCATTATGGGCATCGACCAGCCCACCAGCGGCAGGATCCTCTTTGACGGCACGGATATTACCGGCATGTCCATCAGCGACCGGGCAAATCTGGGCATCAGCTACGCTTTTCAGCAGCCGGTACGGTTCAAGGGACTGCGGGTGCAGGATCTGCTGAAGCTGGCAAGCAAAAAGGATACCACCGTCACGGAGGCGTGCAGCGTCCTCAGCGAGGTGGGACTGTGCGCCCGGGATTACATGAACCGGGAGTTGAACAGTACCCTGTCCGGCGGCGAATTAAAGCGGATCGAGATCGCCATGGTACTGGCACGGGGCACCAAGCTGTCCATTTTCGATGAGCCGGAGGCAGGCATTGACCTGTGGAGCTTCCAGAATCTGATCCACGTATTCGAGAAAATGTACGAGAAGATCCGGGGCAGCATCCTCATCATCAGCCACCAGGAGCGGATCCTGAACATGGCGGACAAGATCCTCTACATCAAGGATGGTTCCGTTGCCGCATACGGCGCAAAGGATCAGATCCTGCCCCAGCTTCTGAAAAATCAGGACAGCAGCACCTGCAAGGTACTGACGGACAAGCTGGCAGACGGGAAAAAGGAGGTGCCGGTGGCATGAAGGAACTGAACACATACGAAAAGGAGCTGCTGCACCAGGTAGCCGAGCTGGATGCGCTGCCGGTGGGGGCATACAACATCCGTGCCAACGGTGCAAGTGCTGCCCGGAATACCACAGCGCACATTGACATTGTGACCAAAACGGACAAACCCGGCATCGACATTATCATCAAACCCGGCACCGTGAATGAAAGTGTACATATTCCGGTCATCATCAGCGAAAGCGGACTGAAGGACAATGTGTACAACGATTTCTTCATCGGCGAAAACTGTGACGTGACCATCATTGCCGGCTGTGGCATCCACAACTGCGGCTCCGGCGACAGTCAGCATGACGGTATCCACACCTTCTTTGTGGGGGAAAACAGCAAGGTGCGCTATGTGGAAAAGCACTACGGCGAAGGAGAAGGCAGAGGCAAGCGGTTCATGAACCCCACTACCATTGTGCATCTGAACAGGAATGCCCGGATGGAGATGGAAACCACGCAGATTGCCGGCATTGACGACACACTGCGGAAAACCACTGCGGATCTGGCGGAGGGCTCCAGCCTGGTGATTCACGACAAGATCATGACCACCGGGGATCAGCACGCCATTGCAGAGTTTGATGCAGATCTGAACGGAGCAGGCAGCAGCTGCAACATCGTCAGCCGCAGCGTTGCCAAGGAGAACAGCAGGCAGGAATACACCAGCCGGCTCAACGGCAATGCCCCTTGCAGCGGCCATACGGAATGTGACGCCATTATCATGGACCACGGCTGCGTACTGGCAAGTCCCCAGCTGACTGCCAATCATGTGGACGCATCCCTGATCCACGAAGCCGCCATCGGCAAGATCGCCGGAGAGCAACTGATGAAGCTGATGACCCTGGGACTGACCGAAAAGGAAGCGGAAGAACAGATCATCAACGGGTTCCTGAAATAACATCCTAACGCAAAACAGTCCGGGAAGCAATGCTTCCCAGACTGTTTTTTACGTTATGGGCGGTGGCAGCTGCACGCCCGGGAAATAAACGGAAACGAAAGGAACCTCCGGGGCGGTCACGATCCTGCCGCTAAGAGGTGCCAATGCACCATCCAGTTCCGGAAAGCCCAGCCGCCACGCCCAAAGCTGCTGGGTGAACACCCGGTACCGCCGATTTGCCCGGACGCTTCCATACTTGTTATCCCCCAGCAGGGGCGCTCCCAGATGGGCAAGATGGGCACGGATCTGGTGCGTCCTGCCCGTATGCAGAGTCACCAGTACCAGACCCAGTCCCTGCTCCTGCGCCAGCACCCGGTATTCCGTATCAATGGGCGCAAAGCCCTCCGCCGGTGCATCCCGGATCTCCACCAGGTTTCCGGCAGGCTGCTTCCGGTGGTATGCCTGCACCCGATCCTGCTGCCTGGGAGGCAGTGCCGCCGTAACGCACAAATACTGCTTGCACAGCTGACGACTGCGGATCAGCTCGTTTATATCCCGTAAAGCAGCGGCGGTCTTTGCCCCGATCACCAGCCCTCCCGTGTTCCGATCCAGTCGGTTGCACAAAGCCGGCGTAAAGGACTGCTCCCCGGCAGGGTCATAGGTGCCTGCCTGGTACAGATGATGCAGCATCCGGTGGATCAAGGTATCCTCCGTGCCTCCATTGTCCGCATGCACCACCAGTCCCACCGGCTTGTTGAGAATCAGCACCTGCGTATCCTCATACACCACGTCCAGCTTCGCAGGGGCTTTGAGAAAGTCCGGAGTCTGCTGTGGGGCATGCTCCGGAAAAAAATCATCACTGATGAAAAAAGTCAGCACATCCCCCGGCTCCAACCGGTCGGAAATGGCGCAGCGCTTGCCGTTCCGCTTGATATGCTTGGTGCGGATGAATTTGCACATAAGACCTTTGGGCAGGGCAGGCATGGATTTGGCAAGGAACTTGTCCAGCCGCTGTCCGGCATCGTTTTGCTGAATGGTAATCTGTCGCATGGCGGCTCCTTATGAGAACCGGATGTTCAGATCCACATCCCCTTCGATGCCCGGCACCTTCCCCTTACAGCTATACTGCCAGTACTGGCAGTCATAGTAGTAAGTGGGGATGCTGCCGTATTCCGCCAGCCAGAAGACCACCTCGTCCAGCGCCTTCGCGTCCGAACGCAGCACGATGTTTAAAATTCCTTCTTTGATTGTCACTTCCTGGGGGATCATTCCCACATAAGAAACACGTAAGGTTTTGGAGGAACTTGGTACGTTGCTGATTGTAAATTTACCGTCAATATCGGTGATTGTACCAAGAGTGGTGCCATTGACTAATACTGAAGCACCTACGACAGGCTGTCCATCTTCTTCGGATGTTACCAATCCGGTCACTTTGGATGTCTGCGCTGTCGCCAGACATATGCCTATAAAAAGGAAGGTCATTAAGAACATCAATTTTCTTTTCATAAATTCTCTCT
>ERZ825670.1180-NODE-1180-length-30227-cov-27.490422_pt1 | contig 30227 bp, 24 predicted proteins | sample MGYA00519929_ERZ825670 | MGnify/ENA primary metagenome ERZ825670 (study PRJEB31778, sample SAMEA3449207) | human gut metagenome | biome: human gut; feature: human-associated habitat; material: faeces | place: United Kingdom | collected 2010/2012 ...
GAGGAGGTTTATCATTTAGTGTTAAGATAAATGCTTATGGAAAAGTAAAAGAAGCACCAACAGGTAGTAAGTTGAAAGCATATGCAACAGAGGCTGATCTTGAAAATGATGGCCCACCAGAGACGGATTTTCATACTGATGATTACAGATCGAAAATAACAAGCGTTATTACAAAAAAAGATAATATAGTACCAGAGAGCGCAACGAAAAGTTGGGATATGTCAGAAGCAGGAGATGGTTCAGTAATGGCATATGTAGAAGATGACGGAAATGGTAATAGTACCTATAAATTAACAATAGGAGGAAAAGATGGAATTATTGCTAATGAGAGTATGCTTGCTTATTTTTATGAATTTAGTAATATGACATCATTAGATTTATCGGCCTTAGATACAGCGGAAGTAACAAATATGGCTTATATGTTTTATGAATGTAGCAGTTTAACAAAATTAGATTTAACTAATTTTGATACATCAAAAGTAACAGATATGAGCAGCATGTTTTTCTCATGCAGCAGTTTAAACACTCTAGATGTAAGTAGTTTTGATACATCACAGGTAACTGATATGAGTTATATGTTTTATCTTTATCACTGTATTAACTTAACAAGTCTGGATGTAAGTAACTTTGATACCTCAAATGTAACAAATATGGATGGTATGTTTATGTCTTGTAATGGTTTGACAAGTCTAGATTTAAGTAATTTTGATACATCAAAAGTAACAGATATGGGTTTTATGTTTGCTGGATGCAAAGAGTTAACAAACTTAGATGTAAGTAACTTTGATACAGCAAATGTAACAAACATGGAGAAAATGTTTAATGAATGTAGCATAACAAACTTAGATTTAAGAAACTTTGATACATCAAAAGTAACAAGTATGTGGTATATGTTTTTGAATTGTAGCAAGTTGACACAAATAACTGTTTCCAATAAATGGGTAATTGGTTCATCTACTAATGTAACCTATATGTTTGATGGTTGTGGAACAGACCATGTAACTACTATCTAGTTAAAATAATAGATATTAACATAAAGAGGGCACCTATAAAGAAGAATAGACGTGTCTTCTTTTTATTTTGGTAAGAGATAGATTCTTTTAATAATTCAAATAGGGCAATATGAATCATTAGACCAGCTATAAAAGATAGTAAGATACTCATTAGAAAATTGTTCATGTATTTAGCTAGAAATAAATAAGCAATTAACGATCCGACTGGTTCTGAAAAACCTGAGATAAAAGTATATAAAAAAGCTTTTTTCTTGTTCTTAGTACTAAAATAAATAGGTATGGCAATACTAATTCCTTCGGGAATATTATGAAAACTAATGGCAAGAGCTAGGGAAAGACCTAACTTTTGATTAGTAGATGCTGATAGAAAAGTAGCAATACCTTCAGGAATATTATGAAGAATAATAGCAAGCATAGATACTATTCCTAGATGAAATAGCTTGTTGTTATTATTTGGTAAGAATTTATCTATTAAGATAGAAAATATTATTCCAATAACTAAGAAAATTAATAATAATAAAAGAGCGGGAAAACCTTTAAAAATAGAGATTAGTAAATTATAACTTTCTGGTATTAAATCAATAATAGATACGGTTAACATAACTCCGCTAGCAAAGGCTAGCGACTTAAGAATTATACTACTTTCATCTTTTAAATTAAAAAGAAGGGGTAAAAAACCTAGAAGAGTAGAAAGACCTGCTAGAGTTGATAAAGTAAAAGCAAAAGCTATATTAGACATGTAATCACCACTATTTTTTATGCTTAAAGACAATTATTTATTCCTTGCTAAATATTAGAAAAAGTTGTAAAATAATACTGTTTTTTGAGGGGTGTAACAATGGAATATGAAAATATGAAAAAAAACTTAGATATTATCTTGGATAATATAGTTATATTAGCAGAACAATTTGGCTTTAAGGAAGAAATAGATAAGTTTACTTTAATGGAACTTCTTATTAGTGATGGCTATTTGACAAAAGATAGGAAATTTGTAGTTAATGAAGATATACTATATAGAGATTTGTATGATGATATTATATTTGAACTTGGAGTAGTTCCTTTTACTGGTGAAGGTTGCTGTAGACATACTACTTCACTTGCTAAACTAATACTTGATAGGTTTAATATTGAAAATGAAGTGTCTGCTGCTCTTATTACTGATGAAGAAATAAATTCTAAAGAACTAATTGCAGTAAGTGATATGGTCTTACAACCTTTAGACTGCAACCATGCTGTTAATATAGTAAAGATTAATGATAGATATATGGGTTTTGATGTAGATGTTAATAAACCAATATATTTATATAGTATTGAGGAAAACAAATTGACTGGATTTTTTCAAAAGAAAAGTTTAAATAGTAGCTATCTTATATATAATTATTCACCTTTCTTTGAAGGTAAAAGGAATTTTAATAGTATTACACCACTTAGTATTTTAGAACAAGAAGATATTGTAAGAAATCGTAGCAATCTATTACTAGCGGCTAGAGCTAATATAGATTTGTTAGAAGAATTTTATACTAATAATAGACCATATATGGAAGAGATAGATAATAGTTATAAAAAAATACTAGTTAAAGAGAGAGGACTATAATTATGCTTATAAAAGACTTATTAACTTTTTATGAATATGAAAAACATATTAATAATTATTTTGACGATGAAGAATATAAAAGTATGTTAAAAAACTTAAATGAGATTTTTGATAATGCAATTAATTTATCTGCTGATTTTAATTTTGATAAGGAAATAGAAAAATTATCACTTGTCCACTTTCTTATGAGTGTGGGTTATTTTTCTATAAGTGGTAGGTATCCATATAATAATTCTATAAAAGAAATTTGGAAGGGAATGGATTTTTATGAGAAGACAAATATTTATCCCTTTGTTCCTATTTTGGGAGATGGTGGCTGTTGTAGGCATACGGCTTCTTTATTAAAGGCTTGTTTAACTAATTTCGGTATTAAAAGTGATATAGTAAGCGTGGAGTTAGAAAAAACGATCCTGAGCTTACTAGAATAAGACATTTTCTTAGTGAATATCATCATAAAGAGTTAAGTTGTGATCATGTTATAAATTATGTTTCTATTGATAATAGTGATTTATTTGTTGAAGGTGGTAATTCTGGTGAAAATCTTTTCTTCTATTATGGTGATAAAGGATTAGCTTTTTACTTTTTAGAAGATAATCAATCAAGTGAACATTTACTACTTTATAATTATTCTTTCTGTTATGATGAAAAGAAAAACTATGATAAAATAAAACCACTATCAATTGATAAACAAATAAAACTATTAGAAGATTATGCAGGGACAATTAATACCATTGAAAATAATATGGATATGGTTATAGAGTCATATAAGGAAAATATGCCATATATGGTTGATATCAAAGATACTTATCAAAAAGTTTATACTAAAGAAGGGAAATTTAGAGAATGGTTGGAGAAATAAAAGTTAATTATAATTTAGAATGTGAAAAGGTTCTTAATAGTCTTGATTTAAACAATAAGAAGACGTTATTATTACATTCTTGTTGTGCTCCATGTTCATCTGCTGTCTTAGAAAGAATAAGTAAATATTTTAAAATTACTATTTTATTTTATAATCCTAATATAACTGATTACTCCGAATATCTTAAAAGAAAAGAGGAATTAAAAAGATTAATTAAAGAAGTAGGTTATGACATAGAAGTAATGGATTGTGATTATGATAAAGAAAAATTTATTTCTATGGCTTTAGGATTAGAAGATAAAAAAGAAGGGGATATTCGTTGTTATAAGTGTTATAAATTAAGACTTGAAAAGACAGCTTTAGTGGCAAAAGAAAATAACTTTGACTATTTTACTACTACCTTATCAATTAGTCCTTATAAGAATAGTAAATGGTTAAATGAAATAGGAAAAGAGTTAAGTACTAAATATAAAGTAAACTACTTGTATGCTGATTTTAAAAAGAAAAATGGCTATAAGAGAAGTATAGAACTATCTAATATATACCATTTATATAGACAAGATTATTGTGGCTGTATTTATTCAAAAGTCGAAAGAGAATCTATTAAAGCCCTTCAAGATCAAAAGGTGGGATAAAAGATTCATCACTAGTATCGCCTTCTTGGATATAGGCATTTTTTACACCTAAGTCTAGGGCATAATTAATAATATCATCATACTCTTCCTCGCTTACTTTACTATTTAGAAAGGGAAAACTAGTATTAGTAGTAACTGGGGTATATTGATTCATGATACTAAGATAAATATTATCTTGGTATTTTTTGTATAGATAATTAATTATTTTTTTAGTATCATTTCCTTTAGTAGGTAGGACTAAACATCTTACAATGATACCCGTTGTCATTAAACCATTACTAGAAAACTTATTTTTTGATACTTGTTTATACATTTCGTCAAGAGCGGTTGAAGCTACTTCAAAATAGTTTTTAACTTTTGATAAATCTTCTCCTAACTTATTATCAAAATATTTAAAATCAGTTAGATAAATATCTACATAGCCATCTAATAATTTAATAGTATCAACGCTTTCATAACCACTAGTATTATAGACAATAGGAATAGTAAGACCATTTCTTCTTGCTAATTTAATAGCTTCAATAATACTTGGTACAAAGTGAGTAGGCGTTACTAGATTGATATTGTTAGCTTTTTTTGACTGTAATTCTAGCATTAATTCACTTAATCTTTTAATAGAAATATTAATACCAAAGTTATTAGTAGATATTTCTTTATTTTGACAGTAACAACACTTTAAATTACAACCACTAAAGAAGATAGTACCACTACCATTACTACCAGAAATAGATGGTTCTTCAAAATAGTGGAGGGCACTTCTTGCTACTTTAACACTACTAGTATTGTTGCAAACACCGGTAGTTACATTTCTATTGATATGACATTTCCTTGGACATAAATTGCAAGCATTATATAACTCATTCATCTAAATTCACCAAAAGTATCATACTATAAAGAGAAAAAAGTGTAAAGTTTGTTTAAAAAAAATTATTAATAGTATATAATAATGTATAGAAAGAAGTGATTAGTTATGAAATATTATTGCATCGGAATAAAAGGGACAGGAATGGCAACTCTTGCTTCAATGCTTTATGATATGGGAAATACTGTATCAGGCTATGATGATGCTAAAGATTATAAGTTTACTGAAAAAGGTTTAAAAGAGCGAGGTATAGAAATATTTTATGATTCTACTCATCCATTAGATAAAGATACAATTGTAACTGCTTCTAAAGCTTTTAGCAATGATCATAGAGAGATTAAAAGGATTAAAGAGTTAGGTCTTACTTTTAAACCTTATAATGAAGTAGTAGGAGAAATAACAGCTAAGTTTGATACCATTTCTGTTTGTGGAACTCATGGTAAGACAACTACTACATCACTACTTAAACATTTATTTGAATCTACTATTGGCTGTAATTATTTTATTGGTGATGGACAAGGTCATATTGATTTGAAAAATAAACTATTAGTTATTGAGTCAGATGAGTTTAATAGACACTTTTTAGCTTATCATCCTAAAACAGCAGTTATTACTTGTGTGGAGTTAGAACATACGGAAATATATAAGGATTTAGCTGATACTATTGAAACATTTGAAAAGTTTGCTAATAAAGCAGAACTAGTAGTAGCTAATGGTGATGATAAGAATATAAGACAAATAAAGTTTAATAATAAAGTTATTTTCTATGGCGAGAATAGTGATAATGATTATATTATTAAGAATATTAAACTTGAAAGTGATGGTTCTCATTTTGATTTATATGAAAAAGATAAGTTACTTTCTAATTTCTTTGTACCCTTATATGGACATCATATGGTGATGAATACCGCTGCTAGTATTATAGTTGCTTTACAAAATAATTTAACTGTAGAAGAGATAAAAAAATTATTAGAAAACTTTAAGAATGCTGCTAGACGTTTTGCTATTGAAGAGGTGAATGGTACTATTATAGTCGATGATTATGCTCATCATCCAACTGAGGTTAAAGTAACATTACAAGCAATTAGACAAAAATATCCTGATAAGAAATTAACTGTTATCTTTAGACCTAATACTTATTCAAGAACATCAGCATTTAAAAATGAGTTTGCTAGTGCCTTAAGTGAAGCTGATAAAGTTTATTTAACCCCAATTAAGTGTGATAGAGAAAGAAAAGAAGATTATCCACCAATATCATCAGAAGATATAATTAAGTTAATTCCAAATAGTGAGTTAGTTGATGAAGAGTCTATTTCTAAAGTATTAAAAGATAAAGATGGAGTAGTGGCTTTTATGGGGTGTGCTACTGTAGCTCACTTGATTGATAACTTTAAAAAACTATTATAAAATTCGTGTTCTACGGATTTTTTCTTTACCTTTAAAAAATATTAAAAAATGTATTGACGAATATATGTTCTATAGAATATAATTAAAACATATCAGTCAAAAGAAAGGAAATGACCAATGAAGTTTAGTGATAATTTATATTATATAGTACCTAATAATTTAAAAGAAGTGATGCTTAAGAAGTTGTCTTTAGAAGATAAAATTTATGATATTCACTTTGATACTATGGAAAACTTTATAGAAAAGTATATCTGTAAGATTGATAAGAAAGCAGTAGAGTTTCTATTAGAAAAAGGAGATAGTCTAGATATAATTAATTCATATCTTAAAGTATTACCTAGTATTGATGTTAATAAAGAATATGACTCTTTAAAGTTAAACTTTTTAAAAGAGAGAAAGAAGTTATTAATTAGTAATGACTTACTAATAGATATTAATGATTTAACTTATCTAAAAGATAAAGAAGTAATAGTAATGGGTTATCCTTTTATCGATAAATATCTTGAAGAAGTACTAACTAAGATTAATGCTACTATAATGATAGGAATAGATAAGTGTCCTATTAAAGAAATATATGAGTATAAGAGTAAGAAAGAAGAAATAGTAGCTCTTGCTAGAAGAATAAGAAGTTTGAATGAGAAAGGTATTTCTTACTCAAAAATATTTATAGCTGGAAAAGATGATGATAGTAAGTTCTTAATAAATGATATATTTAAAGACTTTGATATTCCTTATAATGATGATTGGGTAAGTTTTTTAGCAACTATTATAGGTAGAAAATATTTAGAAACTAAGGACTTAAGTCTTATTAAAGATAATGATTTATTAAAAAAGATAATAAAAGTCCTAGAAGAAATGTTAGTATTTAAAGATAGTAAATACTATGACTTATTATTAGAAGATAAATTAAGTAAGATAAAGATGCCTAATAAGAAAGAGATAGATGCTGTGACATTTCTAGAAGATGTTTTTGAAGTACCTTATTTACTTAGTGATGATGATTATTTATTTGTTATTTCCTTAGTGCAAAATAAATATCCAAAGATATATAAAGATGATGATTACTTATCAGATAAACAAAAGAATAGTCTTAAATTAATAAATAGTATGGAAAAGAATAAGAATAGTAAACTGGCATTTCTATATTCTTTAGGAACTATTAAAAATGTTACTTATAGTTATGCTTTAGCTACATTGCAAGATGAATGGTTACCTTCTTCACTTCTTTCTGAATATAATGTTTTAGTTAAGACGGATGATTTATATAAAGTAGAATATAGTGATAAGTATAATAAAAAATATTTAGGAGAGCTATTAGATAACTATTATATGTATGGAGAAAAAGGAAAAGATTTAGATTTGTTATTTCCTTATTATCATTTCTTTGACTATGAAAGTTATAATCATGCTTTTTCTTCTTTTACTATTCCTAAAGAAGAATTAATATTATCATATTCTAGTATAGATGATTATGCTTTATGTCCATTTAAATATTACTTAAAGTATGTTTTAAAACTTGATCAGTTTGAAGAGAGTTTCAGTCAGAAACTAGGAACTTTATATCATGCTGTTTTAGCATCATCTTATAAAGACAACTTTGATTTTGAAAGTAGTTTTAATTATCAAAAAAGTAAGTTAGACTGGGATAGTAAAGATGAATACTTTTTAAATAGATTAAGGGAAGAGTTAAAGTTAATTATTACTTGGAATAAGGAGATGGAAGCTCACTCCTTCCTAACTACACCATTACTTGAAAAAAGACTAGAATTATCTTTAGGTGATGATATTAAGATAAAGGGATTCATTGATAAAATACTGTTAAGAGAAAAAAATGGTAAGACTTATTATGCTATTTTTGATTATAAGACAGGAAAGATTTCTTTTAATCTTGATTATTTAGATTATGGACTACATCTACAATTACCAATTTATGCTTATTTGTTAGAGAAGAGTAATAAGAATAAAGATATGGAGCTTGCAGGATTGTTTTATCAAATGTTATTAGTAAAAAATAATGATTTAGAAGAGAGAAAGAAAAGCTTGAAAGTGTTTGGAATAGTAGCAGATGATATTACTACTTTAGAATTATTAGATGATGAATATGAAAATAGTAATTGGGTTAAAAACTTAGCAGTTACTAAAGCTGGAACTTTATCAAGATACTTAAAAACTATTACTAAGGAAGAAAAAGAAGAATTATTAAATAAGATAGAAGAGTTAATTTTATCTTTTGCTAAAGGTATTAGAAATTGCGAATATAGTATTAGTCCAAAGATAGAAAATAAAGTTAATATAAGTTGTATGTATTGTCCATTTAAAATGGTTTGTTATCATGAGAAGAAAGACGAAATAATCATTGAGAAAAAAGAAAAGGAGGTAGAAGAAAGTGCCTAAATTCACAGAAGAACAACAAAGAGCAATTGACTTAGAGGGTGAAAACATCTTAGTAAGTGCTGGAGCAGGTAGTGGTAAAACAGCTGTCTTATCAGAACGTGTTTTAAGAAAAGTAATGGGAGGAGTTCCTGTTAATCAATTACTAATATTAACATTTACTAAGAAAGCAGCTAGTGAGATGAAAGAGCGAATTAGAAAGAAACTTAGAAAAGCCAATTTGACTCATCAATTAGAACTATTAGATAGTAGTTTTATTACTACCTTTGATGCTTATTCAATGGCTATTGTAAAAAAATATGCAGATAATTTAAATATTTCTAGTAATCTAGAAGTAATGGATGACGTTATTTTATCTTTAAAAGAAGATGAGATGATAGATGAAATATTTAAGGAATACTATGATAAGAAAGATATAAATTTCTATAAGTTTTTAGATGCTTTTACTTTTAAAGATGATAAGGAAATAAAGACTAAAATAAAGAAGATGGTAGCATCTCTTGATTTAGTTCTTGATTTAGATGATTATTTAGATTCTTATCTAGATAACTACTATAAAGAAGAAAATCTTAATGGCTATCTTAAAGAATATTTAAAGCTTATTATGGAAAAAGATAATTATTTAAAGAAATTAATTAATGACTTTTTAGGAATGATAGATGATAAATATTATAATAAAGTAATAGATATTACGAGTAATTATCTAGCTAGTAACGGTTATAGTGAAATAAGGGAAGGCTTAAACTTTAAAATACCAAACCTACCAAAAGGTAGTGAAGAAGATGTTAAAAATCTAAAGAAAGAAATAAATAGTAAACAAGCTGAATTACTAGACTTGATGGTTTATCCAAAAGAAGAAGATTATATTACTTCACTAAAAAACACTTATCCATATGTTTCTATGCTTTTAGAAATAATTAAAAAATTAAGAGCTAGAATATGGGAATATAAAACAAAAGAAAATGCTTACACCTTCTTAGATATTGAAAAATTAGCTATTAAATTAGTTAAAGAATTTGAAGAAGTACGAGAAGAGTTAAAGAATAGTTATCAAGAAATACTAATAGATGAGTATCAAGATACTAATGATATTCAAGAAACTTTTATTTCCTATATAGCTAAAAATAATGTTTATATGGTTGGGGATATAAAACAGTCAATTTATCGTTTTAGAAATGCTAATCCGATGTTATTTCAAGAAAAGTATGATAATTATAAAGTTCATAATGGTGGAACGGTAATAGATTTATCTAAAAACTTTAGAAGTAGAAGGGAAGTTATTAATACTATTAATGATTTATTCTGTCATATAATGGACCAAGAAATAGGAGGGGCTAATTATCTTGACGGTCATGCTATGATTTTTGGTAATTTAACTTATGAAAATAAAGCTTATGTAGAAGATAATTGTGATATGGAAATACTTTCTTACAGTACAGAAGATAAAGAATATGAAACAAGAGAAAAAGAAGCTTTTCTAATAGCTAGTGATATTAAAAAACAAATTGCTTCTAAAAGATTAGTATTTGATAAAGATAAGGAGATACTAAGAGAGGTAGATTATCAAGATATCGCAATATTACTAGATAGATCAACAGACTTTACTCTATATAAACAGATTTTTGAATATCTAGGAATACCAATTACTCTTTGGCAAAGTGAAAATGCTAAAGCTGCTTATGACTTAGAAATAGTTAAGAATTTATTCTTGTTAGGTAAAAAGATTTATTTACATGAGTTTGATACTACCTTTAAATTAGTTTATACTTCACTTGCTAGAAGCTTCTTATATAGTATGAAAGATGCTTTAATTTACCATGATTTAATGGATAATAACTATCAAAAAAGTAAGTTATATCAAGACTTTAAAGAATTAGTTAGTGACTATGAGATATTATCACCAATAACATACTTTAATAAGATATTAGAAATAACTGATTATACTAATAAATTAACAAAGATAGGAACTGTGGCTACTTATAGAGCTAGAATTGAATATTTTTATAAGATGATTAGTAATTTAGAAAAGAAGAATAAAACTTTATTAGAAGTAACTGATTATTTAGAAAGTTTATGTGATACCGATTTAGAGGTTAAGCTATCATTATCAAAGAGTGATAGTAATAGTGTTAAAGTAATGACTATTCATACCTCTAAAGGACTTGAATATCCTTTATGCTACTTTGCTGGTTTTTCTAAGAAATTTAATGATTCAGATAATAAAGAGACGGTTTTCTTTGATAGAAATTATGGTATTGTTATACCTGATATAGAAAAGACTTGTGATCTAATTACTAAAAAACTAGTAGTAGCTAAAAATAGACAGGAAGATATTAGTGAAAAAATAAGACTATTTTATGTAGCACTAACAAGAGCAAGAGAAAAAATAATAATTGTTATGCCAGAACAAGAAGAAGTAAAAGAAGTAGAAGATATTGTAGCTAAAGAAGAAAGATTAAATTATCATTCCTTTATGGATATGATGAAGAGTGTATTATTAAAGTTTAGCAATAATATTACAAATATTAAAGAAATAGAAAATATAAGTAAGGACTATTTAAATCGTAAAGAAATAGTTAAAGAAGCTAAAGGTGAAATGAAACCACTTTCATTTATAGACTCAAAATATAGTTTAGAAGAAGAAGAGACACTTCATTTTTCTAAAGAAACAGTAGAAAAGAAAACTATTAAAGAAATAGAGCTTATGGAATATGGAAGTCATATTCATGAACTGTTAGAAAGATGCAATATAGAAAATAAAGTTTTACCTACTAATATTACTTTAAAAGAAGAAAAACTACTTAATGACTTTTTAAATCAAGAGTTCTTTAAAATACATAATAATATGAAAATCTATAAAGAATATGAGTTTTTTGACTATGAAAATAATACTAGATTACATGGTAAGATAGACTTATTATTAGTAGGTAATGATAATGCTATAATTGTTGATTACAAGCTACAAAATACGCAGGATAGGGCTTATTTAAAACAATTAAATGGCTATAAAAAAGTTATTGAGAAAAAGTTAAGTATTCCTGTTACTTGTTATTTATACTCAATTATTGACGAAAAATTTATTAAAATTATATGATTCAAATTAAAAAAACACATATACTTAGTGTATAGTAATAGTCAAATTTACCCATCTTGTTCGATAATGTTTGACAAATTGAGTACTTTGTAGTATAATATTAGCAACTTCAGAGGATAGGGGTTAACGAAGGGGGTTACGGCTATGGAGAAGTCATTTATATTTGAATATTTAGATGAAAATAACTTTAAGAAAAGAGAACGTTCTGTTAGAAAGTATAATATGTTAGCATATAAAAAGTTAACATTTGAATACTATCCAACTATTCGTTCTGGAAAGTTTTTAGGTAAGAAAATTAGTGAAGATAAAACTGCTAAGACAGAAAGTTATGAACTTAAATTACCAACAGATGAATCTTTTGCTAAAGTACATGGAGAAATAATTGTTCATTATACTGTATATCTTGATAAAAAAGTAGTATTATTAACAAATATTACTCCAGAAGGTATTTTAGATGAAGGACATCGTGCTGAACTTTCTACTTATAAAGGTGTTATGATATCTAAGACAGATCCTGAAAGAGATATGTTTAAAATTAATCTTCTAAATATGTTAAATAAATAATTGTTCTCACTGTAAAGTGGGAATTTTTATTTTTATTTAATTGCAGCCTTAAATTTCCTGTGCTATACTTTTGCTAGAGAGGATAGAAGTGATATGGAAAAAAAAGAATATCTAAGCGAGGAAAGATACCAAAAGAATAAGAAACGTATAGTAGCAGGAGCTGTAATAATACTAATAATAGGATTGGTGTTAGGTGGTAGTTTAATAGCTATAGGACTTTTTAAACAAAACAAGGTTAATGCCAATTATTCAGAAACTAATAAAGAATCTTTATCAAAAAAATTAGAGATAGAAAAACAAAGTCTTATTAGTAGTAAGGAAAAAATAGAAGAAGAGATTAAATCAGTAGAAGATGAAATTAAAAGTTTAGAAAGAGAAAAATTTACAGGCTTTGATGATGCTTATTATCAAAGACAAGATAAAATAGAAGAACTAGAAAAGAGCATAAGTGAATCAAAGAAAAATATAAGTGCTATTGAAACAGCTTTAGGTGATAGTATGTCAGCTTGTGCTTTTGATACAACTGCTAATAATTCTTATACTAAAGAATACTGTTCAATTAAAAATAGTTTAGAAGATGCAAGCAGTTCTTTTAATAAAAAATTTGATTCTAATAACAGTATTCCATACTATATGTTTGGTGGCTTTATTATTGCTGCAAGTCTTATGATTTCAGTATCAATTTACACTTTTGCTAAAAGAAGAGAAATACTAGCTTTCTCTGCTCAACAAGTAATGCCAGTAGCAAAAGAGGGAATAGAGAAGATGACACCAACAGTTTCTAAAAGTGTAGAAGAAATTACAAGAAGTGTTAAAAAAGGCTTAAAAGACGATAAATAATCTAAAAATCGCAAAAAATTTTAGAAAATTGTTAAAATCTCTTGCCAAAATATCAAGTTTATTATATATTAATAGTGTTGTATGTCTCAGTAGCTCAGCTGGATAGAGCATCGCCCTTCTAAGGCGAGTGTCATGGGTTCGAATCCCCTCTGGGACACCATTATTGATAATTGACTAGAATGATATTTCTAGTTTTTTTGTATAATAGGAAATTTATACTTAAAATGTTGTTACAATAAACGTTCGACGCAAAAAAAATACATAACCACAAAAAACGAGATAGTAATCTCGTATCAATAATATATCTTAAGTTAAATTAATCTTCTTTATAAACGTGATGGTATTCTCTTTTGAAATGATAGTCTAAAGGTACTCATTTATCATACTTGCACTTTTCACAGATAATATATGGAGGAGTAGAAATAAGTAAACCATTCCATTTATCCTCTTGTTCAAACTCTAAAACGACTTCAATAGAAACCTCAAATTTATATTTACAATTAGAACATTTGACTGAATTATGCTGTAAAAAAGATTTTAATTCTATAGTCATATCTTCACATAGAAAAGAAGATTTATTTTGTGAAAAATGTGGTTGCAAGTTTTATAAAAATGGAAAGACAAAAACCGGTATTCAAAAATACATATGTCCTGGATGCAAAAATACTGTTTCTGAAACAACTAATACAATAATTTATTGTAGTAAACTTTCTTTTGAAGTATGGAGTAATGGCACTTACCACATTTATTGATAATATTGAATTGTCTGGTGAAATGCAATCGAATGAAAAGTATTTTTCTATAAATTTAAAGGGTACTAAGCCAAACAAAATGCCGAGATTTTCAAAAAAAGGACATCAACTTCTTCTCAATCTAAAGGAATAAGCCATCATAAAATATGTGTTGTATCTAGCATAGATGAAAAAGATAATTTGCTATTAAAAATAACTGGACTTGGTAGATTAGATATACTACTGAAATGTTAGAAAATAGTTTAGGTAAAAAGTTAAATAATGCAAAATCTATAAATGCTGATAGTGCAAGTGCATATCAAAAGTTTTATTTAGAACATAATTTGAAGTTGAATGCAGTTCCGTCTGGCTTTCATAGTGATGGTCAAATTAATATTGCAGAAATAAATGGGGTTCATTCTCAATTAGAGGTTTGGTTAAGTAAATTTAGTGGTGTATCAACAAGACATTTACAAGAATATCTAAACTGGTTTACATATATATTCATCATGAAAAAAAGATTCAATTTAAATCAATTAAGAACTGAATCTTATCTAATATAATAATAGATAATAATTATATTAAGTCAAATAAAATATTTTCCATGGAAATGCCTATCGATTTGAATATTGCATATGCTGAATATACCAAATCAGTCATAAAGTTTAACACAACTTTATATTAATAGATTTACAAATAGGACACTTTTTTTAATTCACTTTTTTTGACAATTCTGGTTAGTTAATCTATCATTGATTTTATGTGTAAATAATTTATTAGTAAATACTATTAACTCATTTGGATTTAATTGCTATAAATAATCTTCTTAATTCATAATAAAAAAAGACTTGTGTCGACTAGTCTTTATTCGTTTTCTGCAAATAATGAATTCAAAAGATTAGTCGACACAAGCCACTTTCTTGAATTCAATTTATTTGTTTTTTGCATTTTAATATTATCATACCATTACTTAATATTCAATATTTTTTATTATCCCAGCAACACTTTAGTTGAAAAGAGACAAATATTTTGTTGCAAAACTCAGGAGTTAGGTTGCGGACGTAGTCTACCGTATGTTATAATATTGTATGAAAAGATAGGATTTAAATAAGTATTAGGATTATAGGAGGCATGTTATGCCAGAGCAACCATCAAAACAGCAATTAATAATTGACTATATTAAAAATATTTCTGAACAATTAAATCAACAATATAGTGGTATTATGAATAGAGATAGATATAATCGTGCAGTAGAAATATTTAAGGATTCAGAACTACCTTATGAAGAGGTAGTTAATCAGATAAATGTACTTGCTAAACAAGTAGTTAAAAGTTATATAGAAGCAAGAGAAAAAAGATTTAACCCTGAACTTGTAAAAAAAAATCACGAAGAAATATATAGTAAACTAGAAATATTGGTAAAAAAACTAAATGAAAAAGGTATAGATTATCAATTAGCAGGAGCTTTGTGTGCTTATATTAAATATGGTGTAGAATCAAACAGAATTCATGATGATATAGATATTAACTTGAATGAAGCAGACATAAGCAAATTTAAAGAAGCTTGTGAAGAGATGGGATTACAATTTCATGATGATAGATTAACTACACCAAGAATTTTAAAAAAAGGAATACCTACTGGAGAACACGAGGTATTAGCAACACTTGATGGTTCTGACTTTCATATTGGGGCTTTCTGCTTTGAAAGGAAACCAGATAGAACTATTGTTAATAAAGACTATTATCATGATGAAAATGGTCAAGTTTATACTAGAAATGATATTATGAACTCTGAGTTGGCTAATGAAATCTTTGGGAGAGAACAAGTTGATTTTAGAGGCCAAAAATTAACTATTACTCCACCAGAATATGTTTATAGATTAAAAAAATATACTAAAAAAGATAAAGATTTAGTAGATATAATGTTTATGGAAAGCAGAATAGATAAAGATAAGCTAAAAAAAATTTACGAATTATCTAAATTATCTAGAATTGAATATAAAAAAGTTAATGCATTTGGACAAAGTTTTAATTACCATACTCATACATATAGATCTGGTCATTCAGAATATGCTACTGATGAAGAAATTTTGCAAGTAGCAAAGAGTGTGGGTATTTCAATGCTAGGTTTTAGTGAACATATACCTAATCCTAATTTAATTCTACCAGATGAAGATCATAGAATGCTTTTGTCTGAAGTAGATGGCTATATTGCATCTATTAATAAAATGAAACAAGACAATCCAGATATGACAATATTAGTAGGATTTGAAGCAGAATTTGATCCAATGAAAGAAGCATTTTTGGGTGAAATGAGAGATAAAGTTGATTATATGATATTAGGTCAGCATTTTGTAACCCGAGGACTTCAAAATGTGTCATCAAAAAATAATCCTAATTATCCTATTGAATATGCTAATATGGTTAGCAAAGCGATAGAAAGTGGAATATTTGATATTGTTGCACATCCAGATCATTTTATGGAGTTTAGAGATACAATTATTAATGAAGAAGATAAAAAATTATTTGATGAAAATTCTGTAATTGCTAGTCAAATAATATGCGAGAAAGCAAGAGATATGAGAATACCTATTGAAATTAATTTATTCCATGCCTTAAATAATAAAACTTTATCTGATGGTAATTTAGCTTACCCACATCCTACTTTTTGGCAAGTAGCCCAAGAAATTGATGGTTTACAAATTTTAAAAGGTATTGATGCTCATGATATAAGTGCATTTAAAAATGTACTACAAGCAGAAAACCTTATTGGTAATCTAGAGCAAATGGTAAGTGATAAATTAATTCAAGAAAATTATAACCCAGTTATTGCAAGACAAAACAATCCCAAACTACAAGAGGCTTATACAAAAAATCAAGAAAGTGCTTTGACATTTGAAACACACATGATTAGCCAAATAGTAAATGGTACATTAGGAAGTGTTGAAGATGGTCTTGATTCAGAAAGTTTAGCAATAGCAGTTGGTACTTCTCTAAATGGGGTTATGCAAAGTTGTGTTGATGAAGCTGATAAAAAAGATAAAACAATTGTCGATGAAATTTCAACAATTATTGATTCCCAAGATTTATCATCTAAAGATAAAAAAGGAAAATTAGAAAGAAAAAAACAAGTTATAAATGAAACAAATCAAGTTTTAGCAAATCAACAAGTGGCAATAGAAAATGCAAAGAATAATGTTGAAAATGCCATGAATATAGGTTGTGAGTCTAAATATGAATATTCAAATATGGTTACTCAAATGACACAACAACAATCAACAACAAAAGAGTCACAAAAGCAAAGAATTGAAGAACATATTACTAGTTTTCAATATTCAAAAACTGGCGAAAAAACATATACTCAAGGTATGGGACAAGTAAAGCAATTAAAAAAAGAAAATAATAATTACAATTCGTCTAGTGGTTTTACTGATGCTTTATTGCTTACTTTAATTGTTACATTCGTTATAGGTGTGGCAGTTGGAGTTGGTTATATGTTATATAGAATTAGCATAGGAGGTTAAAAATGGATAATAATAATTTGAATATAAAAGATTTAAATAATACACAACAACCTAATATGGAGGTGAAACAACTTAAAATATTAGAACAACCAGAATTAACTGAACAAATTACTACTGAAGAAGCACAATATAGATATTTAAAAGAATTAAATAAAAAATTAACATTATTCAAAAAACAAAGTGACCAATCTGGAAAGAAGGGTGAGGAAACTGAACAAACAATGAGGAGGTAAAAAATGAGTTCTAATGAAATTAGATATTGTATTGATAATCAAGAAAAAATTGATGAAAAACTTGAAAAAATAATAGAAAATTTACCTCAAGAAACATCTGAAAGATTTGAAAAATTGTTTGAAGATGGTAATATTGAGGAAGTATATAATATTATTAATAGTATTTCTCCGAATAGTAATATAACATTATCGTCGTTAAAATTATTAAGATTTTTAGAAGGTACTGAATTAAAAGATAAATTATTTTCTAATGAAGAATATATAAGTATTATAAAAGATCTTGCTGATATGTATGGCGATAGATTGTCAGAGATAATAAATACTAATTCTAAAAGTTTTAATGTAAGTGATTTAGATTCTCTATTATCTTTAGATGATCCAAAATACTCTGAGATTTATAAATCAATTCTTGAAAAAAAATTAGCATCTGTTTTTTCTATACAAGATGTAATAGAAGTTTTAAAAAATTCTAATACTAGTGTTGTAAGTGAAGAATTAATAACTAATCTTTTAGAAAACTATAATTACCCTATGAGGGGTAGTGAGGCTAGAGAATTTTTAAAAACTTTACCTAGTTCTATATTGCAAGATGGAACTATTGCAAAAGCAATGGTTGGGAAAATAAGTAAAATATTTTATGGCGATGAACAAATACTTGACTATATACCATCAAATATGTATGATGCAGAATTTGTTAAAGAAATATTAGATAAATCAGAGTTTAATTTTGATAAAGCATTTGACCATATTCCTACAGAATTAAGAACAAGAGATATTTGGGAAAGAGCTTGTAATAATGATACACATTATCTTAATCAACTTCCTAATAATAATATTGATCCTAATATTTCACAAGAAGAATATACTTCTTGGGTTGAAGATTTAATAACTAGAAAAATTACTGAAAACCCAGAAGAAGGTATATATGTTTTTTTAAGTTTAGATGATTCAAAAAAGACTACTAGGATATGTCAAAAGGTTGCCGAATCTATATCTCTTGAAGATGATTATAAATACAACGTTCTTTTAGAATCTATTCCAGAAAGTAGCAGAACTCAAGAATTATATGCAACACTAGTTTCTAAATCACCTAGAATTTTAAGCAATATTCCATTACAATCATTTGTACCTAACATTTCACAAGAAGAATATGATAGATGGTTTGAAAATTTAATTTCGCAAAGTATTGCTAATGTTCAAGATATGGACGCACTTTATTATTCTATACCAAGAGAAAAAATTAACGAAAGAATTTGGAACGAATTCTTAGATAAATGTATAGCAGAAAATATTGATAGAGATCGTGCATCTTTGTCTATGGTCAATTTTGAAAATATGACACCACAAATGGTTGAACGAGCAATGAAAGATATTGATGTTACACAATTATACTATGTTCCTTGTATAGATCAAAATTTAGAAGATTTATATGGTGCTAGAAAAGAAATATATGCAAAATGGCAAGCATCTTTTACAGAAGAACAAAAGCAAGCATATAGGAATTGGTATGAACAAACATGGATTAAATTTGTAACTGAAAAGCATGCCTATGGATCACTTTATTCAAATGTTCCAAAAGAAGCAATTACTACTGCTATGAATAAGGCTTGTATAGATGTAAATTATAGATCTATTGAGCTAATGCCTATCCCAGAAACTCCAGAACAATTGCACGAATACCAACAAATGTTAATTTATGCATTAGGTAAAATTCCTACTATTGATTATATAGATGAACGAAATACTACAATTTATGGTGATAGAGATATATTTGAAAATATATCAAAAGAATTCATTAGTGAAGAAGTTGTAAGGCAAGCAATAGAAAAAAATATAATTTATTTAACTTATGCAGATCCTACTGCTGAAAATTTTAACGAATTAATTGATATAGCATTTAAAAATAAATTAGCAAGTATGGGTAGAACTGAATTAACTGATAAAGAACACGAGTTAATGCAAAGGTTTGCTCTTAACAATGCAGAATTATTTAAAACATTACAATTAGAGATATTAAATCCTAAAATAATTAGTGCTATTGGTGAATCTAGTTTAGAAAAAATAACAAGATATAAGGATGTTCAATACTCTGTTTTAGGTATTGCTAAAGATGAATCAGCATTAAAAACTTTTGGATTTGCTTTAGAAAATTTAAAAATGGATAATATTTTTATTGAACCACTTATTGAAAAATTGAGTAAATCAGTTTCTGGACAAATAACAGGAAGATATAGTTCTGAAGCTAAAGGTTTTGTCCATGAATCAGCATTTTTAGATTTAGTATCACAAAGAATAGATAGAAAAGATATACCTTTTACTGATTATGAAAAAGCAATTATTTCCTACTTAGCCCTTAACCCACAAGAAGGCAGAAAAATAACAAGTTATGATGATATTTTATCATTTGTTGAAAGAAAAAACAGCAAATTAGAAAGTATTGTTAATAATGTAGACTCTACATTATTGGAAGTAAAAAATGCTTATTTAGAACGATTAGTTGGCTTAAATTATGCAACTGTTTCTAATTTAGTAACTATGTATGGAAATGATCCAGAGCAGTTATTACAAAATTATAAAAATGTTGGTCTTGAATCATTTAAGAAACTTGGTGAAAAAGAAGCACTTGAAATAATTATAAAATTGAAATCTCTTATTGAAACTCAAGATATAAATGCTATTAGAAGTGAATTTGCTAAAAGTATCAGTCAAGAAAGAAAAGAAGAATCATTTCTTCGTTATCAAAAATCAACAATCTTAGAAACATCTTTAAGGAGAGCTTATGGTAGAGATGTGATTGATTCTTTATCAAAAAATGTAGATTCATTACAAACACAAGAATTAGAATTTGAGGGCGAAAAATATCTTGTTAGAAAAGTAGATGGCGAGTTTAATAGGATGGTTAGTCTATTAGGTGCATATCGTGAATCATCAACTACTGATGGTGATATGTATGATAGATGGAATACCAGTCAAATGGCTAGTAACCATGCTTTATGCTATAGTCTAATAAATCAATCGAATCCTGGTACTGCCATGATAAGTGGTAAAACTGGTGTTATTATATCAATAGATGGTTTTAGTCCAGAAGCAGTATCAGCAGAAGCACCTTATGATTTGTGTTCTGATAATAGACAAAACACAGTATTTACATGGCGACAACAACGATTCTTTTCTGCTCAAAATATGCCTAATCAAACAAGAGGTATGTATTCAGAATATGATATTGAAATTCAAGATGTTTTATCAGGAAGTGATAAATACAAAAAAATTCAACCAGCTACAATTATTTGCTTTGAAGAAGTTGATGAGGATAGTATTAGAGCAGCCATTGAACTTGGTAAAAAGTTAGGGCATCCTGTTCCTATCGAACTTATTGACAGACGAGAATTAGCACAAACAGAGATGATGCATATTACTGAAGCACTTAATAATTTTAAAACTGGTGAAACTATAGATCCTACTTTAGTTGGTGAAATTATTACGAGATTTAATAATGTTAGAAATGCTCATAGATTTTCTAACTTATCAGATGAATTATTAGGTGAAAATAAACAAAATGAGAATAAAGATGCTCCATTTAATATTGAACACTTAAATCAAATGTTAAAAGAATGTCTTGCTTCAGTTGAACAAAAAATTCGTAGCGGACAAGTTCAAGAAGGTTTAGAAGCACTTGAAGGTATAAAAACGGCAATTTCTGATGAAAGACAAAGAGCATTCTTAATGCCAACAATGTATGAAAAGCAATTGTGGACTGGAATTGATTTGGATATAGATTATACTTTAGATGAATTGCAAAGAACTTATGGAAAACCTATTGTTAAACCGATAGAAAAAATTAAAACTTTAGAAATATTGTCTCAAATGCAAGGACAAGAATTATCATCAGTTACATTTGATGCTACTTTTGGAAAAATTGAAACTATGCCAGAACAATTATCAACAGAACAAATAATGCAAGCAATAGATGTAACTAAAATACAAGAAAGTATTGCGGAAATACATTCTCAAGGTTTTTATCAAGGAAATAAATCTTATGACGAAGAACATATTGCTAGAGTAATTTTGTATAGCGATGCAATATCTAAAATGGAGGGCTTTGATGATAAAACTAGAGGATTACTAACTGAAGTTGCAAAATATTATTCTTGTGGAAGACAATTAGATATTGCGGAAAAACACGAGCAGTATAGTGCAAAATTGGCAGGTAAAGCCTTAGCAGATAGATATTCAACTGAAGACTTAAGTATGATACAAGCAACAATTGAATTACAAAATTTTAAACCAGATTCTTATACAATATCAGAAATTAAAGAAGAAAAAAAAGCAAAACTTAGTGAATTATGTAATAAGTATGGCATTAGCGAAGAGCAAGCATTTGTTGTAAGTAAAATGTCTAGTTGTATTAGTGATTCTGTTAAACTTGATCAAACGAGATTTGTTGATAAAGCAAAAGATAAAGCCCCAGATCAATCTTTCTGGATTGGAAGTTTAGAATCAAAATCTGCAAAGAAAATGGTTGAATTTAGTTATTCGATGCAAGAACAATTAGCACAACAAGAATTAGATAGATTGTCTAGTGTTGCTAAAATTGATTTTGATGCAGAAAAAGAACAAATAATGAAAGACTTCTTTACAGAAATACTTATGATGACAGAAAGAAAAACTAAAGATGAAGTAATTACTCAATCTCCTATTGTAAGACTTGAATATTTAAAAACAAAGTATCCAGAAATATTAAAAATTGATTTAGAAGCATTATCAAAAGAAAAGAAAACTGAAGTTGTTGCAGAAGAAACAAAAAGTCCAGAAATATTACAACTAGAAGCTCAAAGGCGACAATTAAGGCGACAACAATTTGAAGCACGAGTTTCTAAGTTAGGATTACAAATAGATTCAGTTTTAACTTTAGATAAATTGTTTCAACAACAAGAGTTCATACAGCAACAGACATTAGAGCAAGGTGCAGAAATAAAACAACATCATGCTATGAAAATGTGATGAAATTTTACAGAGAACTGACAAATTGTTAGTTCTTTTTTCATAAAGTTGTGTTAAACTTTATGACTGATTTGGTATATTCAGCATATGCAATATTCAAATCGATAGGCATTTCCATAGAAAATATTTTATTTGACTTAATATAATTATTATCTATTATTATATTAGAATAAGATTCAGTTCTTAATTGATTTAAATTTAATCTTTTTTTCATAATGAATATATATGTAAATCATTTTAGATATTATTGTAAATGTCTTGTTGATACACTTCTAAATTTACTTAACCAAACCTCTAATTGAGAATGAACCCCATTTATTTCTGCAATATTAATTTGACCATCACTATGAAAGCCAGACGGAACTGCATTCAACTTCAAATTATGTTCTAAATAAAACTTTTGATATGCACTTGCACTATCAGCATTTATAGATTTTACATTATTTAACTTTTTACCTAAACTATTTTCTAACATTTCAGTAGTACATCTACCAAGTCCAGTTATTTTTAATAGTAAATTATCTTTTTCATCTGTGCTAGATACAACACATATTTTATGATGGCTTATTCCTTTATATTGAGAAGAAGTTGATGTCCTTTTTTTGAAGATCTTGGCATTTTGTTTGGCTTAGTACCCTTTAAATTTATAGAAAAATACTTTTTATTCTTTTAAAACATATAAATATGCTATATAATAGTTATACAGGGAGGGTTATATGAGTGATTTAAAAAGAAAGTATGAAGAACTAAAAAATCAAAGAGAAAAAACTATAGAAGAGTTGAACCAACTTAGGGAAGATGACAGAGTAAAAAGATACATTGAATTACAAAGTAAAAATGAAACTTTATATAATGAACAAATTGCCTTGTATCAAGAATTAAAAAAAGAAGAATATAGTTCCTGCAATCATATACTAGTATACTCAGAGATAGATTATGATAGATATGAAGGACGTTCATATAAAAGCTGTGGGTGTATAAAGTGTGGCTTAGACGGAAGTGTTTCTAGTCAAAGTAGAGAATATCTTCCATTTTCTCAAAAAATAATGTATGATTATCTTCGTAAAAATCATCTTAGAGGTAAGGAGACAAACATTGCTTGTGATTTAGATCTAGCACATGCAATATATTCTAAAGTAAAAGAAGTGCATCCTGATATAGATGATGATACAGCTATTGGATATTTTGAAATAGCTCTAAATAATATAAGAAACACTAAAGTAAGTGAAGAAAGAAAAACTAATAGAGCAAAAAGATTATCACTAGGATCTAAATTTAAAAATTGGAACGCTAGTGACGTACACCATGGATAAAAATGATTGTAATATAAAAGTCTTGAGCTATCAGGACTTTTAATTTTAACAAAAAGTTGCTTGATTTGTTAGAAATTAAGTAATAAATCATCTATCTTTCGCAATACTTAACAATATTCCAATAGATGCTGTACTGATTAATAAACTACTACCACCATAAGAAAGAAAGGGTAAAGTGACTCCAGTTACAGGAATTAATCCAACGACCACTGCTAGGTTCATCGAAGCCTGAAATAACATTTGAAAAGCTATACCGAACGACAAATATTTAGCAAATAGGTTTTTAGCATTTAAAGAAATCTTTAAGGAAAAATAAAATAGAAGAAAAAATAGTGTACAGACAAATATACAACCAACAACCCCAAACTCTTCACAAACAATAGAAAAGATAAAGTCTGTTTGTGGTTCTGGTAGATAAAAGTGTTTTTGTCTAGAATTTAAAAATCCTTGTCCAAGAAGTCCACCAGGGCCAATGGCATACATTGATTGAATCATTTGAAAACCAGTTCCTAATGGATCTTTCCAGGGATTAATGAAAGAAGTTATTCTATTCATTCGATAAGGGGCAATAGCGATTAAAAGACAAGTACCAATAACACCTAAAACAAAGGCTCCATAGAAAAATTTCATATCAAGTCCAGCAATAAATAAAAGTGCAATAATACTAACCATTAGGACAAGACCAGTACCAAGGTCTGGCTGTAACATAATAAGACCAAAAGCTAGAAAAGTAACACCAAGAATTGGTAATATACCTTTTTTTAAATCCTTTAAATACTTATCCGAATTATTTAAATACTTACTAGTAAAAATAATAAGACCAAGTTTAGCTGCTTCACTAGGCTGAATCCCAAAAGGACCAATTCCAAACCAACTTCTACTACCATTTCTAACACTTCCAATAAAAGGTACTAAAACTAAAATTAATAATAAAAAGCAAATACCTAAAATGATATTTGCCTTTTTGTAATAGATTTTATAATCTATCTTAGAAATAAAATTCATTAGTATAAGTCCTGCTACTGTAAATAATGCTTGTTGTTTCACATAGTGGAAACTATCATGAAACTTATATTCTGCCCAAATATTACTAGCAGAATAAATCATTACGAGTCCAAATATTAGTAAGAGTATTACGGTGATTAGTAAAGGCAAATCAAACCGTTTTTTCAAAAGAAAATTATCTCCTTTCTATAACCAAACTCCAAATAAAATACCTAACATAGCAAGAATAAGACCAAAGGTACAGAATAATTTAACTATATCCATTTCACTCCAACCAAGTTTTTCAAAATGGTGATGAAGTGGAGTCATTAAAAATAACTTATGATGAAATAATTTTACCCAAATAACTTGTAAAATAACTGATAATGTTTCAATTACAAATACTAAAGCTACGACAAGTAAAGTTAATTCTCGATGTGTTAAAATAGCAACTGCTCCCATAACACCACCTAAAGCTAAGCTTCCAGTGTCTCCCATAAATATTTTGGCAGGATGGGTATTGTAGACTAAAAAACCAATAAGTGAACCAACTAGTACTAAACAAAATATTCCAATATCTTCAAATCCAACCATGAATGAAATTAAAGCAAAAGCTATAAAAGCAATAGCTGATAAGCTACCAGCTAGCCCATCTAATCCATCCGTTAAATTAACTGCATTACTAGAACCAATTAAGATTAAAAGAATAAATAGACCATAGAGCCATTTCATTTCAATATCAATATGAAGTGTTCCTACAACCCATGATGTCTGTCCTCCATTTTTCATATAGATATAGAAAAAAATAGTAGAAATAATAATTTGTCCAAATAGCTTTTGATAAGTTGTTAATCCTTCATTATTATGTTTTCTAAGTGATAAAAAGTCATCTAAGAAACCAATAATAGCAAAGCCACAAAATACTAATAAAACAATAGCTAAGTTATCGGTATAGGAGACCTTTCCTAAAAATAATAAAGCTAGCATAATAAGAACTGTTGGTAAGATAAAAATAATTCCACCCATCGTTGGAGTACCAGCTTTCTTTCTATGACTTTCTCCAACATAAACACTAATTGTTTGACCCACATGTAGCTTTTTTAGAATAGGTACTAAAATAAGACCTAGACAGACGCTAAATAAAAAGCCAATCATGACAGCAAAGACTGCCTTTGTTAATAATAACACTTTTTTATCACTCTCCCGTTTCTTCCTTTGTATTATAACATACTAGATATATTCTTTTAAGCTTTTTTTCTAAATTTACTTATCCCTTGACATATTACTTTTCATTTAAGTCTATGAAAAACTTAAAAAAACTTTCCATTTAATTAGAAATAACTTATAATAATCGGTTAAAGAGGTGATACTTATGATTGAATTAAACTATGACTATAGCTCTTTGTATGAAAATATAGATGAAATAGAAAAATATTTATTAGAAAATGAAAATGATTTAACAGTTTTAAATTTTTATAAGTATTTTGTTAATTTTTTTCCTGTAAGAAAGAATTTGAAATTTTATTTTTCAAATACTGATTCACTTCATAATCTTGTAGAAAATGGATTAAATGATATATATTCTAAAAGAAATATATATAAAAATACTGTAGATTTATTTTATTCTGAAATAAAAAGAAAACTAAAGTTAACTATTGATAATCTTAATTATATTTCAATATCAATTCCTTCTAAAGAGCAGCAAGAAATATTACATTCATTTTTTGCAACTGCTGGTGTAAAATTAGAAAAATTGTTTCTTAAGTATGAAATGGAGAATAAAATATTTCATCAACCTTATAGTATTGGTTTAGATCAGACTTATGGAACGGTATTTTATAATCCGTTTAGTGAAGAACCAGTTCTATTTTTAGATGAAGCTGATGATTCTATATTAGAGATGAGTGTTATAGTTCATGAATTTGGTCATGTTTTAGATTATGTAACTTATAATGAAACTCATTCTAACAAAGAAACAGATATTTATGGAATGCTTTCTCCTTATGCTGAAGTTAACTCAATTTATCAAGAATTCAAATTTTATGAATATTTATTAAAAAATAATATATATAAGACTAGTGTAAAAAATAATATCTGTGAAGGAATGTATGAAGGATACTTAGAAGATCTTTATAATCTTTCTTCACCTAATAAAAATATTGGAAATTCTGTAAATAAAAAGTTTGCGTTTAAAAACAGTGTTTTATATGGATATGGCTTAATGATTGCTTTGTCAATATTAGATGATAGTGATACATATGATAAATTTCAAGAGATTAGGAATCCATATTTTAATGAAAATGACTTAGAAAAGATAGGATTTACTAGCGATAGAATTTCTAAAGTAATGATTAAAAAGGTTAGTGAGTATTTTGGAGGAAGCAATGATAAAACTAAATAATGATTATAAAAATATTTATAATAAAATAAAAAATCTTGAAGAACATTTTCTTGATTGTAAAAAACCACTAGATAGTGAAGCATATGTTAAAATGTATGAAACTCTTCTAATGATATATATGGGATTAGATAAAGAATATAGTCCAAATCCAAAACTATATAAAAATAAATTTGTTCATTTTTCATCAGTAGATAAAGATAATTCTATTCAGAAGAAAAGTATGGAAGAGCTAATCAATAATAAAGACAGGCATAGTAAATTAATACTTGATTTTATTGATGATATTAATGAGATAATAAATGAATACTTGATATTATATAATGATGAATTAGATAGTAAAGGACTTTCCTATATAAGTCCAAAAGAGCAGGAAGAAATATTAGAAGCTTATTTTAATAGTGAAGGTATGGAACTTAAAGATTTATTTGTTGAGTGTCAAAGAAATGGTTCTATATATAAGATGCCTGATTCATTTTTAAATATGATAATGTCAATTGGTGCTACAATTTATAATCCATTAGGTAATGAAAAATTAGTATTTTTAGCAGAAACAGAAAATAAAATTGGAGAAATTAGTACAATAGTTCATGAGTTTGGTCATGTTTTAGATCTTTCTACCTATAGCAGTACTCATTCTAATAGTATGACTAGTCTTTATTTTCAAACATCACCTTATATTGAGGTTAATTCTACTTACCAAGAATATAAGTTTTATGAGTATTTATTAAAAAATAATATTTATAAAGATGATACTAAGGCTTTTTTGGCAGATAGTGTTGTAAGTTATTTAGAAAACTTATCAGTATTAGCACCAGTAGGATTTATTGATTCTAAATTATTAAGAAAACATAAAGGAGTTTTATCTAGGAAAGAAATAACTGATTCTGTTAGGCAAGAGACAGGAGTATCTTTAGATATGTCTTTATGCGATAATTTCATTGATATAAAATCAGCTCTTGAGTATAGTTATGGTATGATGATTGCATTTTCTATGTTAGATGATAAAACACTATATGATAAGTTTCAAATGATAAGAGACCCATATTTTGATAAAGGCAAATTAGATAGTATTGGACTTGACGATGATAAAATATCTAAAGTAATGGTTAAAAAGATGACGAATTATTTCAAAAAATAAATTGCTAATTATAATTAAATGTTATATAATAAGCTTATCTTCTTTGGAAAGAGTATATTTTTAATTCTATTTAGAGAAAGTATGGCTGGTGAAAATACTTATAGAAAAGAAAATAGAAGACATCCAATAAAAAAAGAAGCGTTAAACCACGATATGGTTATTTAGAGTATAAAATAAGGTGGCACCACAGGAAAACCTGTCCTTAATAAGTGCCATCTTTTTATTTTAAGGAGGAATATTATGATACAAAGACCAAAAGGAACTAATGATATTTATGGAAGGGAAGCAAAGATTTGGAAATGTGTAGAAGCAGTAATTGACCAAGTTATGGAAAAGTATAACTATAACTATATAAGAACACCTATCTTTGAATCTAGTGAATTATTTCATAGAGGAATAGGAGAAACTACTGATATTGTTACCAAAGAAACATATGACTTTGTAGATAGAGGGGATAGACATCTTTCTTTAAGACCAGAAGGTACAGCTGGAGTTTGTAGAAGCTATATTGAAAACAAAATGTATGGGGATGCCAATCAACCAGTTAAAGTTTATTATAATGGAACTATGTATCGTTATGAAAGACCACAATCTGGAAGAGATAGAGAATTAACTCAGTTTGGTATGGAAATCCTTGGAAGTGATGACCCACTAAGTGATGCAGAAATAATATCAGCAGCTGTAAATATCTACAAACTATTAGGCCTAAAAGAAATAAAAGTTAATATTAATAGTTTAGGAGATACTGCTTCTCGTAATACTTATCGTGAAGCTTTAGTTGAATACTTTAGACCACATATTGATGAATTTTGTGATGACTGTAAAGAAAGATTTTTAAAGAATCCTCTTAGAATATTAGATTGTAAAGTAGATGCTGATAATGAAATATTAAAGAATGCTCCTAAGACAATCGATTATTTAAATGAAGAATCAAAAGAAAGATTTGAAAAAGTAAAAGATTACCTTGATATTATGCAAATAGATTATGAAGTTAATCCAAGTATTGTTAGAGGACTTGATTATTACAATCATACAGTCTTTGAAATCGAAGCAAAAGTAAAAGGCTTTGGAGCTAATAATGTTATAGGAGCAGGGGGAAGATATAATGGTCTAGTTAAAGAATTAGGAGGACCAGAAACACCATGTATTGGTTTTGCTTCAGGTATTGGTCGCTTAGTAATGGCTCTAGAACTTGAACAAGCTAAATTACCAATTGTAGATAGTATTGACTTATTCTTAATGTATGTTAATGAAGATGAGAAAAAGTATGCTGTTTATCTAGCTCAAGAATTAAGAATGGCTGGCTTTATCGTTGAGACTGAGTACACAGGAAGAAGTTTGAAAGGACAATTTAAGCAAGCAGATAGATTAAATAGTAAGTTTTTAGTAATACTTAATAGTGAAGATCTAAATAATAATGAAGTAAAAATTAAAAATAATAAGACTAAAGAAGAAGAAATAATTAGTTTAGATGCTTTAATTTACTATTTAGATGAAAAATTAACTATTGATAGTGATGATTGTGACTGTGATCATGAATGCAACGGTGACTGTGGTCATGATGGATGTCACTGTAAGGATGAATAGGAAGTGACTAACTATAAGAAGTCAAGTCAATTTCATCAAAAATCTTAAAAAGATTT
>ERZ825670.1186-NODE-1186-length-30132-cov-21.049805_pt1 | contig 30132 bp, 24 predicted proteins | sample MGYA00519929_ERZ825670 | MGnify/ENA primary metagenome ERZ825670 (study PRJEB31778, sample SAMEA3449207) | human gut metagenome | biome: human gut; feature: human-associated habitat; material: faeces | place: United Kingdom | collected 2010/2012 ...
TCGGCCCGCAGCAGAAATCCATCATCGACCGCTGCACGGCGCTGGTGTATCAGGACGCCGAGCGAACGGGCAAGCCTGCCACGCTTTGCGACCTGCGAAACAAGCTGCTGGAGCAGCCCGAAGAAAAGGCAAAAGAAATCGCCTTGTCGCTGGAACTGTTCACCACCGGTTCACTCGATATTTTCGGACACGAAAGCACCGTTGATCTCGACAAGCGCATCGTCGTATTTGATATTCACGGCCTTGGCGAGCAGCTGAAGCCGACGGGACTGCTGGTCATTACCGATACGATCCTCAATCGTGTCACCCTCAACTGGAAAAAGGGCAAGCGCACCCACATCTTCATCGACGAATTTCATGTCGTTTTTGAAAATGAGCAGAGCGGCATTTTCTTCAATTCCGCATGGCGGCAGTTCCGTAAGCGCAACGGTTATCCTACCGCCATCACGCAGAATGTGGAATACCTGCTGGATTCCGTGCAGGCGAGCACGATGCTCTCCAATTCGGAGTTCATTATCATGCTCAATCAGGCGTTCTCCGACCGTGCCAAGCTCTCGAAGCTCCTGAACATTTCCGACGAGCAGATGAGCTATGTCACCAATGCCGACGCAGGCTGCGGGCTGATCAAGTACGGCTCGGCGCTGGTGCCGTTTATCAACCGTTTTCCCAAAGATACCGAGCTTTACCGCTTGATGACGACGCGCCCCGGCGAGGGCGTGTTCGGCAATGCGCAGAGGTAAAGCCATGCCCGACATCAAGACGAGAGATGCGGTCAAGGGAACGGTAAAGGTGATTGACAAATCGGCGGTAGCCGCCGAGCGGATGAAGGACGCCTATGTCCGCACCAAGGACAAGGCGGAGCACAGCGTTTTTGCGGCAGAATCCTCTCCCGAAGAATATGCCGCTGACCGCACTTTGACCGCGACGGAAACGGCGGCACACGAAGTTACCCACGGGCTGGATAAGGCCGGCCGCAAGGGTGTAAAGACCACCAGGGAGAATATCTCCAAGGCAAAGGACTGTTTTCAGCGGAGAAAGACCGACTTGCCGAAAAAGCAGGCGCAAAACGCCATGCGGCGGGTGCGCCGCTCTGCCGATTCCGCGCAAAAGACGATCAAGACGGTAGACCGCAGTGGCAAGACCATCAAGCAGACGGCAAAATCCACGGGCAAAGCGGCAGTCAAGGCCACGCAGAAAACTATCAAGACTGCCGAGCAGACTGCCCGGACGACCATAAAAACGACGCAGGCTGCGGCAAAAACGGCACAGAAAGCCGCACAGGCCACGGCAAAAGCCGCTAAAACTGCGGCGCAGACCGCCCGTGCAGCAGCAAAGGCAACTGCGGCAGGCATCAAGGCCGCGGTCAAGGCTGCCGCTGCCGCCATCAAAGCCCTCATTGCCGGAACAAAGGCGCTGATCGCCGCCATCGCTGCGGGCGGGTGGATCGCCGTTGTCGTGATTATTGTTGTCTGTCTGATCGGGTTGATCGTCGGCTCATGCTTCGGTATCTTCTTCTCCGGCGAGGACAGCGGCACGGGACAGAGCATGCGGCAGGCCGTGCAGGAGATCAACGCCGACTATCAATCACAGATCGACACCACGAGGGCAAACATCACCTATGACGAGCTGGAAATGTCCGGCTCCCGTGCGGTGTGGCCGGAGGTGCTGGCGGTGTATGCGGTAAAGACTACCACCGATCCCGACGCTCCGCAGGAGGTCGCCACGGTGGACGATGCCAAGAAAGCCATTCTCAACGATATTTTCTGGCAGATGAACGAAATATCTTCCCGCACCGAGAGCAAGACCGAGAAAGTCACCACCGAAACCGACGACGGCCACGGGAACATCGTGGAAACCACCACGACGGTCACACGCACGTATCTCTATATCACGGTCAGCCACAAGACAGCCGAGGAAATGGCAGAGCATTTTAACTTCACCGCCGACCAGCGGCAGCAGCTTTCCGAACTGCTTGCCGAGGAAAATCGCAGGTTGTGGTCTGCTGTTCTCTATGGTATTTATTCCGGGGATGATGCCATCGTCAAGATAGCGCTGTCGCAGGTCGGCAATGTGGGCGGTGAGCCCTATTGGTCGTGGTACGGATTTAACTCCCGTGTGGAATGGTGCGCCTGCTTTGTTTCGTGGTGCTTTAACGAGTGCGGTTATCTTGATACGGGAACCGCCCCGAAATTTGCCGGGTGCGTCGGCGGCGTTGAATGGTTCCGCAGCCACGGGCAATGGGCGGATAATTCGGTTAATCCCTCTCCCGGCATGATCGTTTTCTTTGACTGGAATGACCCGAACGGCGCATCCGGCCCGCAGGACGGCGAAGCCGATCACGTCGGCATTGTGGAAAAATGCGAAAACGGCATCGTCTACACCATCGAGGGCAACTCCGGTGATGCCTGCCGCCAGAACCAATATCCCGTGGGGTATTATGAAATCCTCGGCTACGGGATTTTGAACCCATAGGAAAACAGCCGCCTGATTTGGGCGGCTGGTACATAAAAATCAGGGTACCGTTCATTCACAGTACCCTGATTTGCTTTTAGCTATTTGATTTTCAAAAAGCACTCATCCCACCGCAGCCGTAAAGCTTTCGGTGCCGATGGAATTTTGGTAGCCGTCTTCGGAAGACTCGGTAGAAAGATAGACAAAATGGCCGTAGACATCAACGGTGAAATCTTTTACATCGGCAAAAACAGCGTCAAACTTTGTGTCTGTGCTGAGCGTGTCTTGCTGAACTGCATAGCCGCCTTCACCGATCGTATACGGTGCAGGGCTTCCGGCTTTGCTTCTTGCTTCATCGCTCATGCCGAAATACTGCAAACCATGTCCGTCCGTTGCGTGTTTTTCCGCTGCGGCATCAAAATGATACCGATTTCCGCTTAGCTCTGCGGCTGTCCAGCTGCGTTTGGATTCGCCCACCATGCCGGAAACCCGGTCAGCCGAAATTCCGTTTTGCACGAACAAATAGGTGAGCGCATTTGCTAAATCTTCTGCGTTGCCTTTTTGCTCTGTGACGGTTTTATAGAGCGAACCGTTTTCGCCACCTTCCTGCGCAAACTCGGAAGCTACCGTGCGGTAAAGGATCAGCGCTTTTTCCGCTTCGTTGGCATCTTTATATACGCAGCTTTCTACCAGTGCTTTTACGGCAGCATCAAAGGTATCTGCATCTCCGGTTTCGTTATACGTGATTTGAAACGCACCGTTCTGCGCCGTCACATCGGCAAAAGCGCTGTATGGCGTTTCGGCAAAGATCTCCGCCGCACGCTTTGCGGCATCTTCATCCGTATAGGGTTCCGTTTCTTTTTTGCTGCAAACCGCATCCACAAGCGCCTTGTATTGTTCTTCCGCGCCGCCTAAATACGCAGCGGCACCGGCGGTTACGGCATATCGGTTCACTTCAAAATCAATCATTTCCGGCGCGGGCGGTTCCGTGCTTTCCGGCAGTACATTTTGTTCCGTACTGTCCGCAGCACTCGGCACCGCGCTTTGCTCTGCAGCGGCTTTGCTGACCGCCTGCGTGCAGGCGGTCAGTCCCAAAGCCACCAGCAGAACCGATAAACATATCATTATGGTTCGGTTCATTTAGCAACTCCTTTTCCCCATGCATTACCACACATATTCTACTGTAATTCACACGATAGAATATGTTCGCACTTTTGATATTACGCAAACATCTTTGAATTTTATTGAAAAGATTACTCTACCATATCCACTTTTACAATAATCTTCGTGAGTTTGTCATAATAGATCGTATACTCTTGTGCTTCTTTAAACTCTTCCGGGAATATTTTTCTTTTTGAGTAAATATCCAAGTAAAAAATAGGTTTTTTCCCCTCACCATTCCAAAAACAATACCCATATGTAACAGGTAAAGGCGGAGCAACGCTCGAATCTCGATAGCTAGATTCAAACGCTCCCGTGTAGGAAGCTACATTGGGGAATACAATTCTTGAAAGATAATATAAAGTCAGCACAATCACCCCGATAACAGCAATGATTTCTGTTTTCATACCCTGAATTCTGACTTTCTTTTTCCATGGACAGTGAAACAACCAACTGACAATAGGCAGCAATAGAATTATCCCGCAAACACCCCAAATACGGAACCATATTCCAGAGTAATTATACATTTTTCCTCCAGTGATTTTTTAACGCTGACAAGGCAGCCTGGACAATACCAACACTTATACTTGCCGCTTTTCTGGCAACTTTATTGAATCTAATCGAACGACGCATACTATTATAAATCTGCACTTGAGTTCGGGTTGGCCTTGATTGACGCACCTCATGTGCATAGCTTGAATAATTTTGTGGTGACTTTGAAGTAATAAAGTCTGTTATGCTATTTGAAGCCTTTTCAAATACTGTATCAGCAATCGTTCCTGTACCTATATTAACTATAGATTCGACCCAATCCACCTCTTGACCTTTTAGTTTCTTCTCGATTGCTTTTATCCCCTCTGTAACCGCATTACGGATAAAAGCTCCGGCAAATCCTGTTCCTGGAATAAGTGCAGTAACTCCAGCCGCAATATATTCCCCCGGAGAAGATGTCGGCCAAAAAATTTCAACGCCAGATTTTCCTTCAAGTACATTTCCAACAACATCACCAACATACTGAGTAATTACGCCAACGAACATACTAGCAAACCAAGCGTTTCCTTTATCATCTTCCCGTACAACAGGATTATTACCACAATACGCATATAAATTTAAAGCATTAATATCACTATTCGCACCTAAAATTTCGTCTGCATTCAAGAATCTACGTGTCGTGGTATCATAATACCTCGACTGCAAGTAGTACAGCCCGGTTTCTGCATCGTAGTAGTAGCCGCGGTAGCGGATGGGGTTGATGTTGGCTATGTGGAGCGGGTCGGTTATGGCTTTGCCGCTTGCATCGGTAACGGAGAGCGTGTTGCCCCATGTGTCATAGATATATCTTGCGACAAGGCTGCCCTTCGTATCGAAAATCTGATCCACGTCGCCGGAAAGGGTGCAACGAACAATGTAGTTTGTCGTAACGCCTGCCGCGTTTTTATACTGAATACCGCTCAACGCCCCGAGCGCATCGTAAGTATACCGCAAAATCACACCGTTCGAGCGTTTTTCGCCCAACAGCTGACCGTTCACATACTGATACTGCGTTGTCACACCGCCCGCCGTTTTTTCAAGACGCAGACCGTCCACGTCACATTATTACATTAGCGTTGAGAAATCAAATCCGTTTCTACTGCTTCACAGATGATATGAATCTCGTTCCCTGTCTGAGCGCTGCAGCCTGTAAGTGCAAACAGCAAAATTGCTGCCAGTGTAATGATTATGTATCTCATTTTTGCATCTCCCATTATTGACCTTCAATTTGCAACTGGTATGAGATGGTAATTGGTAGCAACCGTATCCCCCACAAACGCGTGATTGGTATAGAGGATTGTCCTAGACTCTGGAATAAGTTCAAACGTAATACCGAATGCGTACCCGCGATCATTCATAACACTGCCAATTATATAAATTCTATCATCAAAGACATAAACCATTTGCGGAAAACTGTTCAGTCGGCTTTTTCCGTTCCAAATCTTTTCTTGCGCTAATTCCAGAAGCCGCTCTGCAAAAGGGCTTGTATTCATGGTCGATTCAGCATCAATGACTTGTGTGATCCCGTCCCCTCTGCTGCCGATCGTAATTTGATTCCTTCCGTAATCCATTCCTATCCAAAAATCGGTTTTCGGCCATCCATATTCACTTGGCAAATACTTGTGAAGCGAACCTGTGCTTAAATTAAGAACAAGAATGTTGTGCTCATCTCTCAGCACAATTTGCCCCTTATAGTAATATCCACCATAAACAAGAGCACGATTTCTTTTGTACAATTCTTGCGTTAAACACTGAAAATTCCTTTCTGTCTCAAAAGAACAATGCAACTGCGGATAAGAACCCGATACTGTTCTCGAAAACAGATTCCACAAGAACACTGTCTCATCCTCTGACTTCTCGACAAGAACATAGTACACTCTGTCTTTATAAATTGTCAAGTAGTTTTCTGCCGGCACATTGGATTTCGAATAAATTCTATGCGTCTTTCCATCGTAATGCAATGTACTGTCAAATACCAGTTCTGCAACCGAGAGGTCTGTTTCTGCTTGCCAGTCTTTGAAAAAGTCACGCATATAGAATTTTTCGATAAGAATAGATATTAAATTTACAAATAGCAAAGCAAACAGCACCGCACATAGTACTATGGCCACAAGCACAATCCGCTTTTTGTCAACAATGCGCATCAATACCACCCCATAAAATCGTAGATATTAAACACCAATTGATATGCATCTCTAGGGTCTCCTCCTGAATTAAAGTCTACAGATTTGGTACTATTAATTTTCTGTTCAATGGAATCCAAATGGAAATGATCCGAGTATACTAATTCTAACTTTCCATTCAAACCAGGATAAGATACATACATAGCACCGTAAGCATTCGAAACCGCAGTTAGAAGATTATATACATCGTTATGTACTTTCCATTCTGCTGCTAATTGGGTTGCAGATGAATCTATGAGGCCACTATAAGACAAATATTCACAAATAACCATTCTATCCTCTTTGCTGGAAACCATATACGAATTAGTAATCTGTATATGATCTGACCCTGTAGAAGTTATTCTACTCTCTTCTCCATTATTGCCTTTGTATTTTGATAGACTAGCATTTGCTTTTGCTCGCATTCGCACAAAATTCCATTCCTGCATCGTAGATGCAGCTTTTCGGGTTACCGGATCATCATCCTGATTTACCGGATATGTGCCTGTCGAATCGATAGAATTAGCCGGATTATTTCCACAATAAGCAAAAAGATTATAGCGAGCTTCACTACCATTCAAACCAAGCAACTCATCAGAATTCACAAATCGCTTTGTTACGGTATCATAATACCTCGACTGCAAATAGTACAGCCCGGTTTCTGCATCGTAATAGTAGCCGCGGTAGCGGATGGGGTTGATGTTGGCTATGTGGAGCGGGTCGGTTATGGCTTTGCCGCTTGCATCGGTAACGGAGAGCGTGTTGCCCCATGTGTCATAGATATATCTTGCGACAAGGCTGCCCTTCGTATCGAAAATCTGATCCACGTCGCCGGAAAGGGTGCAACGAACAATGTAGTTTGTCGTAACGCCTGCCGCGTTTTTATACTGAATACCGCTCAACGCCCCGAGCGCATCGTAAGTATACCGCAAAATCACACCGTTCGAGCGTTTTTCGCCCAACAGCTGACCGTTCACATACTGATACTGCGTTGTCACGCCGCCCGCCGTTTTTTCAAGGCGAAGGCCGTCAACGTCGTATTTATATGTGTTCTGCTTGCCGTTTTGCGTCAGCGTTGTCAGCTGCCGCCCCGTCCACGTCATCGTCATGCCGTCGCGGTAGGTCAGCGGATTGCCGATCTCATCATACGTGATGCTCTGCCCATTGTAGGACGTCATCAGGTCTTTCCAACCCGTCTGCGCATATCCGTACTGAATCGTTCTCGCCGCCGGTACCGGCGTGGGCTTTGGTGTAGGCGTGGAAGTCGGTTTCGGCGTTGGGGTCGGCGTAGGTGTAGGCTTTGGCGTGGGTGTCGGGGTCGGCTTCGGTGTTGGGGTGGGGTTCAGCGTAACCTGTATGTACTGCGAAGATACATAACCCGTCTTGCCGCTGTACGTCACCTTGTACCAACTGGAGTTCGATATATCCAGTACCGATACCGTCGCGCCGAACGGAATAGAGATCAGAATGCCGTAGCTTGTTCCCGGCCCCGAACGCATATTCAATCCGGCAGACGCCGTGATTTTGCCCGTGCCGATGACCGTCGGCGCCGCCGTGGGTTTCGGTGTAGGCGTTGTCGATGTGATCTGCACATACTGCCCGAGAACATACCCGGTTTTACCGCTGTATGTTACTTTGTACCAGCTGGAAGAAGAATCCAACACCGTTACAGAAGCGCCAAACGGAATAGAAACCAGTATGCCATAGCTTGTGCCGGGGCCGGAACGCATGTTTAAGCCATCCGGTGCAATAATTTTGCCCGTAACCGTTGCCGCGCGGGCAGCAAGCGTTTCCGCTTCCGACTCGGCAAAAGTGCTTTCTTCAACTTCTTCGGCAGGTGCTTCGTTCACAGCTTCTGCCGGCTGTTCATCGGCAATGACTTCCGTATCCGTAACTTCGTAACCGGATTCTTCATCGCAGGGGAGCATTTCCTTGTTTTCCGGTTCTTCCGAACCGAGAGCAAAGGTCTGCACCGCTGCGCTGCTCGGCGGCATGAAGCTGTCCCACTCTTTAACCTGAACAAGGTTTCCGCCGGAGTACGTATACTCGCGTGTTTTGTTAGAGTAAGCGCTTGTCTCCCAAATCAGCTGATTGTTGTCATCATACCGATAATATGCTTTGGCAGCATAGTTCTTTCCGTTTGATGTCTGCCCGTCTCGCACGCCTTCTTCGATCTTCGTGATATTGCCGTTATTATCGCGCGTGTAGCGAATCGCAGTGTTGCCGATATACTGCCAGCCGACAAGATAGCTTCTGTACCGGCTTGAACCTCTGTCTGTTGCAGAATATCTTGCATACGACGAATAAATCTTCGACTCGGTGTTTACCACCTGCTCATACATTCGATTCAAAGAATCTCTGTGATAATCCACACGGATTCCCGTCGATGTCGTATAGCTTGTCGGCAGATTGTCTTTTCCGTAGGTATAATTCTGTGTAATAACGGAACCATACGCATCATTGGAAATTTTGGTTACGTTATTCAGCAGATCGTATCCGTATTCCGTAGTATACAGACGCGTGCCGTTTTCAAACGCAGCCTCACGGATAAATCTTCCCGTGCTGTCATAATCGTAATTATAGAGCAAAGAATTTTCGATGTCAACGTGTTCCTGCGCTTCTCCGGCCGTTCCGTATTTCCAAGTATATACGGTCTCGCCGTTATAGCTTTTGGATACAAGTTGTCCCGCTGCATTGTAATTATAACCCGCAGTAAACCCGTTGCCGTAAGTTACACTTTGCAGCGCACCGTTATTTTCGCCATAAGTATAAGTGCTCAGCAAATTTTCACCGGCGCGAACCTGCGTGCGGTTTCCGAAAGCATCATAGCCAAATGTATATTGGAATCCGTTATGATCGATTGCAGAAAGAAGATTGGTATTGTTATCATACGTATAACCAATCGTTGTGCCGCCGCGCGTTACACTGGTCAACCGATCATTACTGTCGTACTTATAACCGGTCAAAACACCGTTGCCGTCTGTAACGGATTTCAATAGCCCGGAAGTCTGATCATAATCGTACACAGCACTTGCCACACCGAGTGCATCGACCTGTTTTTGCACGTAAGCTCCGTTTGCCGTATATTCCACTTCCGTTTTGATTTCCATGGAATCCGCTTTATTCGTAACACTTAAATCCGTCGCATTACCCCTAGAATCATACGTATAGGTATACTTTACATTATTCTGCGACGTAGCACTTGTCATATTGTGGTGCGCATCATAGGTATATGTAAACGAATAACCTTTGGCATCCGTTTCTTTGATCAGATTGTTGTTGGAATATTCCATCGTACCTTTCTGATCCGCATTTTTAACCACCGAAATCAAGTTACCGTCGCTGTCATACGTATATGCCTGCGATTCGTCTTTAATCAGCTGAACGTCATCAAAATAAACTGCATTTGCCTGATTTTCATAGCAAATATCCGCGCGAACACTTTTCGGTGTTTTTCCGCTGTTGCCCGTTCCGTTCAAATCAAACGCAAAAACAAGCTGTTGCCAGCCGGAAACCGTCGCATTAAAGCTCGCTTTTTTCCAAAGTGTTGTGCCGTCTGTATATGCGATTTTAACATCCACTTTGAATTCACGTTCTGTATCTCGGTCTGCCACAGCATCTGCTTTTGCCCAAGCACTGACAATATAGCTGTCATATACAGAACCGGTCACAGGCACTTCCTGAACAAAATATTTATTCGTCTTACCGTTGCCGGAAACTTTATAAGAATAGCTGCCGCTATGTGCCGCATCCGAACTGACACCGTCTCCGGACGCCATGCTGACCGGGAACCAGTTTGTTCCGTCTCCGCATTCAAAGCCTGAATTCTGGAACATATTGTACGGACTCGCCGTTTCACCGCGTTCAACCTGTACGGCATCAAAATACGCTGTACCGACACCATTGGAAAGCAACATTGAAATCTGTGTATTCGTCGCATCCTGCGGCACAGTAAATGTTACGGAAACACGGCGCCAACCATTGTTGATAGCTGTATCGGTTTGCGTATGAATATACTCTGAATACACATTTTGTGCGCTACTGCCGGAACGGTTCATCGTAACACCGATACCAGCGCCATAATCTCCGCTTTGCGACGTAGTAATATTCTTTGGGACTTTTACATAGGCTGAGGCCGTATATGTCTGTCCCGGTTTCAGAACAGATGTGGTAAAGGTTTGTCCAACGCGCCCGGCTCCATTAGCCGGACAGCTTGTTGTAACAATCGACAAAGCACTTGTTCCGATATAATGCTCTGAAGTACTTACAGAAGCTGTCTGTGCCGCACTTCCGATTGCTGCGCTGTTCCAATCTGTAAGTGAATCGAAATTGCTGTTCTTAACCAGATTGTCCGTATACTGTCCAATAGAAGCCGCACGGGAAAGGCGGTTAAGTGTTTTAATATCACTGCCTGTGCTGTTTGGGTTTGCAGCGGTCAGAACACTTGAAGAAGCCCCAAGATCAATTCCGCCAACGGTAGAAACGCTCGTCCCGGTTGTGCGGCCTGCATTATCAAACCGTATAGTTGTGATAATATCGTCATCATTTCCGAATGCGCCGTCTGTTCCGCTGCTGCGTATTTTTGTTGTGTTATATTCGGCACGATCAAATGTTAGTTTTTGACCTGACGTTCCACCTACACCATATTCTTCCAAAGAAGAAACGCGTTTGCCGGAAGTCTTATCGGTATATGCCAACGTAATTTTCGCACCGCTTTTAGACTGTGCCGTAATAAGCGCATTGTCTCCATCATACGCGTAGTCGCTGTGTGTACCATCCGGATATGTAATGCGCGTGAGCAGACCGCCGGAATAGGTATAGGTCGTTGCCTTTCCGGAAGGGTCTGTAACCTTGGTCAGGTTTGTTCCGTTATTCTCCAATTTAATAACATGCCCTGCTCCATCTGTGATTTGAGTAATAAAGCCATTTGAATAGGTCAGTGATGCCGTATTGCCGTTTGCATCCTGAATTCTGGTCAGATTGCCTTTGCTGTCAAAGGTCATCAACCCGCCTTTATCATCGCCGATCGTATATCCACCGCTGATCGTTTTCAGTTCCAAACCGAGACCATCTTCATCTTTATATTTACCATCGCTGGTCTTCATGAAATAGTGTTCGGTTCCGTCGCCATCAGTATAAACATACGGCCATTTTGTTTGATAATCTCCGCTTAATCCGTACACAGATGAAGATCGCACCATCTGATATAGATTGAGCTTCCATCCGTATCCGGCAAAAGGTTTGATTTTATCCGTAAACTTCGTAGGTGCGGTAAAATCCTGCCCTGCCATGTAACCGTTGTACACATGCGTTACCGATATCGGCATTAAAAGACCGCTCGTTGCCGCATCGGTATGAGATAAAACAGCGTTTCCGGTAAAATCATTAACCGAAAGTGTTCCAGCTGTACCGGCACTTGCCGTAGTATAGTCCCAATACGGCTCTATGCCTTTATTGTTTCTGTATGTAATGGAAACATACGGATAATAACCGGCAGGATAATTATTATTCCTCTCCGGAATAAACTTACCGGTATTTTCCATAGATTCATCTTCTGCTTTTAAAAGAATACCGTTATTTGCTGTCCCGGCATACCAGCCGCGCACAGCCTTTGTAATATTGAAACGTTTTTGCGTATAACCTTCTTCAGGATCGGTAGCCTTTACAAGATCATAATCGTATACAAGCGGATTATAAGACGGTTTTGTGTTCCAAGTTACAGTATTGCGTGTCCAACTGCTTGTAACCTCATGAGCGTTAACTTGAATATCTCTTGCGGTATTACTGAAACTCTTACTGCGCAATACCAACAGCATCTGTGCATCGATTACAACATCACCGGGATTTAAGGCAGGAATATCAAAATTCAAAAGATCCCAGCATCTTCCATAATAATAAGAATCTGTTCCGACAAACCACTCATATCGGTCGCTGCAATTCTCATTCGGCACCGCAGAAGCCACCATGGTCGTTCTTACCGATGCTTTCGTTTCCGTCGCAACTACCGGATCAATAGATACAGGGAACTGACGATCATTACTGTTGATCCATTCACTGTCCGCAATAATCGTAAACAAATAGCTGCCGTTTTCTGCCTCTTTTAGTTCATAGGAAACATCCGTACTGCTTACTCCGCTTGCATCATACATAATCGGAGCCGGAATGGTGAATACATTTTCCTCCGTGTTTGAGTCAATCGCATAAATCGTCCGTTCTTCTTCGTTTAAGTATAAAGTGACGCCTTGTGCCGTCAGCTCAAATGTATAAGCATAGCTGTCTTTGCGTTCATGCACAACAATATTTTCTTTTAGTGTTTTGCCTACCAACTGATATTTGAAATCTGTATCTTCCAATGCTTCTTTATAAACCACATTAGATTCAACATCCTTCATTGTGCCTGCAACAGCTTCATCAACTGTTTTCCCCGATTCATCTTCACGTGCTGCCATCATTAACGCAGGCTCATCCAATATTGTAATACGGCTTAAAAGCAGCGGAGGTCCACTTGGTTTCGGCGAGCTTTCCGGGCGTAGTGTCTCCATCGGCTCCGGAGAGGCCACCGGGTTTGGAGTTTCCGTTGGCTCCGGTGTAAAACTCGGTTCTGCCGTCGGCATTTCTGATGACGCAGACTCGTCTGTGAATTCCGTCTCGGATGATTCGATTTTGTCGGTGTCTGTTTCTGTTACAGCAGTTGCTTCATCATCCGCAGCATTTATCGTCTGTTGATCCTCAAGTAAAGGATCCGCAGTAGTTTCTCCGTCTGTATCAGCCGGTTCCTCCTCGTCGGACGGCTGATCCGATGCACTATTCTCCGCATTACTTTCCGTCGGCATCTCGGATTCAGGTTCTTCCGTAGGCTCAGGAGTAGGAACAGAAGTAGGAGTTGGCGTAACTTCATCAGTTGCCCCTACATATTTCCAATCCAATTTATATTCGCCTTGCTGAACCGAAATAAATTCATCCTGAAGCGTTTGTTCCGCAAAACGAACCTGAAAATCATTTGCCGCATTTGTATATCCCGCCGCATCTTCAAAGGCTTTACCTTCATATTGCAGCGAATTGTCGATATCTTTCCATTCTCCGTTTTCCAAATAATGAACAGGCTGGGCATATATGACTGCCTGAACGCTATGATCACTTAAGAGGAATCGTTTGGTGTTTTTATCTCTCTTATCTTCCAGCTCCATCACGATACAGGCAGAATTTGAGCTTAATTCCTCATCATAAATTTTATCCTCATCCGCAATATAATAGGGATTGTTACTTTCGTCCATCACCTTTTGTACGGTTTCCGCAAATACGCCTAAGTCCATCATATTCAAAAACATGACGACACTAAGGAATATTGCGCATGGGCGCATGAATTTTTTCACTTTGGTTTCCTCCCCAAACTACTTTTGTAAACCTTCCTTATTTTTGGTTTTGAGTTTAAAAGTATATTTTCTATTCACCAAAAAGTTCTTCCAACTTTTTGGAATTTGCAGTTGTTTTCTTATTTTCTTTCAATATTTTCTCATAAAACTTACGCACATCACTATCATTCAGTATGTAGTAAACCTGACTATTCTGAATTGCAATGTCTATTAGGTCATCACACTCATCCTGTGTCCACGATGTTATACGACGTAGTTTATCAATAATAGCGTGAGTTGTTGCAAAGCTCCTGCTTTCCTCCAATTGAAGAATTAGATCTCTCTTTTCTTTCCCATCTTCTGTACTTTTTTTATCCTCTTCTATTTGTTCTTTTCTGCAAGCAAAATATGTAGATTCTATTGCCTCATTTTTCACCGTTCGGTCAATGATTGTTTTAACCAGCATATCCAAATCCGATCCGTCCGAATAATTCGCCGGTGCAAAATATCGGATACGATTATCCCTCATCATTTTGTAAACCTTAGCCTTATCTTTTGCTGGATCTTCGCTCTTTTCGCTATATACCCCTATGGAATATCCACCGTGTGAGCTTACAAGTTTCATACAAGGAACATCTGTATCACTGTCGCCTATGTAAATCATATTGCGAAACGGTATTCTCAATTCGTCCGGAGGGAACGAATCGTTCACACCATCGTCGTTAATATCCAAAACACCCTTTTCAATTCTAAATAAAAATTGTGTCTTATTGGTATAATTCACTACCTGTGCCGGCCAAACCGCCACTCCGTCTGCATTATAATAGAAAGAGCTCGCATAGATTTTCTTAAACGCACCTTTTTTCGCTACGGATGTACCTTCTATCATCTCTTTCAGCCCCGATGAAATGATATAGTGCTCAACGATTACACCTTGCTGCGTTCCATAATTTCTGATTCGCTCAAACCAATCTTCGACGCCCGGGAAAAGATCTACTTTTGAGCCATAATCCTCAAGCTTCTCTTTGGTAAATAAAACTTTTCCGGCAGCTGTTTCTTTCATTAGATACATATATGCCAAATTCTGATCCATATCATTAGCCTCTGCCAAACCATTTGATTCCTTCCAGAAACTTCCGACATCATATCCAACAGATTGAATGTAACCTTGTGCTTGCATATCATCTGGAGACAATGTCCTATCAAAATCATAGCAGATCGCCAAAACAGGCTGAGATTCCTTATATTCTCTTTTATATTTCTTATTCATCATAGATCAGCCCCTTAAAAACTAATGATAATACAGTTATTGTTTCTCTTTCTTAACCGATTTATTCCTTACCAATCTTTCTATCAAAATAAATATAACGCCTAAAAATATACCGAACCCAACCATTACAAGAGTCATCGCTTGCATTTTTCCCGCATATTGAAGTAGCTCTGTTGATTCCCTGCTCGATTTTGCCAGTGCGTTCAATGCGGAAAAAATCTCTCCAAACTCCCGCATATAATAGGCGGCGTCCGTAATGCGGTATTGCGGCAAGAGAGAGGACGGCAGAGCGATGTGCAGCAGGATCAGCGGCACGGCGAGCAGGGCGAGAACACCTAAAACGCCGTGGAAAATGAGCTTTGCACGGTTCTCTTTCGCTCTGCGCGAGAGAACGAAAGAATAAACCCACAGAATCAAGACGAAAAGCGAGAGCGAAAGCAATGCGGCCAAAAGCGGCAGCTGCGAAAGAAAGCTTTTAACGTCTGAAAGGCTGTAAAAGCTGCCGGCGTTTTCATTTGCAAGCTCCGTCACGGGTAAAATTGTGCTTTTCGCGCGGTCTGCCATAAACGGCTGCGGGGTGTCCGTCACGTTAAACAGCAATGCGTTTTCGGCTTCTGCGGTCGGTGTGAGGGCGCCTGAAAGCTGCGGGATACCCTCCGGGAATATGGCAAGCCATGTGTCGTCCTGGTTCTCCAAATCGGATTTGATTGAAATTTCGTCGCCGCTGCGCAGGGGCTTTGAAGCGTAACGGACATAGCTGCCGAAAAACTTCAAATCAAGCTGATTTTCGCCCACGGAATAATTATTGATTTCTTCTTCATAAATGCGCGTGCCGGTCTCCCAGCCGGTGCCTTCTCTCGGGCGGTAGAGGTGCATGCCCGTATCGTCGAAGAAAAGGGAGTCGAGCGCGATGTGCGGGGAGGGTTCGCTTTCGTCCGCTTGCGTGAGCACCACTTCCGGGATCATGAGCTGCTCAATGCGCACGGAAAGCATCGTGCAGAAAACGAGGCCCCATAAGATCAAAACAAAAATGCAGAGAACGCGGCGTTTCATATCACTTCACCTCCGCTAAAACGATGCCTTCCACAAGCTCGCGGTTGAAGAAGGTGAAGAGGAACAGCGCGGGCAGCACGACCAGAATGCAGCAGACGAGCTGCACGGAGGTCTCGCTCGGCGGTGTATAGGCGAGCGCCACCGAGATGGGGTACTGCTCGGCTTCTTTCAAAAACGCGATGGGCTGCTCCACCATGTTCCACGCGTCGAGGAAGGAGAGCAGCAAAACGCACACAAGGCCGCTTTTGTTCATCGGCGAGACGACGTAAAACAACATGCGCAGCACGCCGCAGCCGTCCAGCATGGCGGCATCCAGAACGGTGTCCGGCACCGATTTAAAGCTTTGCGTTAAAATAAACGTGCCGAGCGGCACGATAATAGACGGTAAGATCAGCGCTGCGTAGGTATTCAGCAGGTTCATGTAGCCCAGCATGATGAAATCGGGCACGAGCGTGACCTGCACAGGCAGCGTCATGAGGATCATTAAAAGGAAGAAAAGGAAGTTGCGGCCCGGGAACTTATACTTTGCAAACCCGAACCCGGCAAAAACGGAGATGAAAAGCTGCCCCGCGGCGATGCACACGGCCATGCCGATGCTTTTCCAAAAGCGGAAAAGATATTTTGGGGAAGCCAGAAAAACGTCGTAATAATACTGGAACGTAACGCCGCCAGGCGACAGAAAACTGCGCACGAACACGTACAAAAACGGCGCAGCGGATAACACCACGACCAAAGCGGCAAACAGCCCGGAGAAAAACCGTTTCACTCGCGGAACGCCTCCTTTCGGCTGACAAACGCATAGAATAAGCCAAAGAATACGATAATGACGATCAACAATAAGACCGAAGCCACGGAGAGCTTCTGGTAATTGAGGTTGCTGAAGCAGTTGTTGATGAAATGCTGGAGCATGTAAAGCTCATCCACGGGGTGCTCGCCGCCGATAAGAAAGATCTCGCGGAAGCACTTAAATGCGTTGATGACGGAGAAAATCAGGGCGAAAAACACGGAATACCACATTTGCGGCGTGGTGATGTAGCGGAACTTCTGAAACGCCGAAGCGCCGTCGAGATCGGCGGATTCGTACTGCTCCGCGGGGACGGTGACGAGCCCTGCGAGCAGCAGAATAACGCTGTACCCCGTGTTTTTCCAGAGGTACATGAGGATCATGACCCAGAAGGCGTATTTGCCGTTCAGCCACTCGACGATGGGCAGGTTTAACGCGGCAAACAAGCCGTTTACAGCGCCCTTTTCGCCGAAAAGCAGATCGATGAGCAGAACGGTTCCGGCGACGGGCATGATGTACGGAAACAAAAAGACAGATTTTAATAGCTTATGTTTGCCCGCCTGCTTTTGCATGAGGAGTGCCAAAAGATAGGAGAGCAGCATGATGAGCGGCAGCCCTATGGCTAAAAACTTCATCGTGTTGAAAAACGCCAGACGAAAAAGGTCGTTTTGGAACATCTTCGTATAATGCTCCATGCCGACGAACATGCCGGCGGCGCCGTAGCCCTGCGTGAACGAATAGCGCAGCACAATACCGAACGGGATGAGCGTGAACACAAGGCAGCCGATCATCACCGGGGCGATCAGGATATATCCGTGAAAAGCTTTTCTCATAAGGCACCGCCTTTTATTTTATTCCTGCACCCACTGCTCCATGGTCTTGTACCATTCGGCAATGATGGGCGCGAGGTCGGCATTACTATACTTTTCTAATCTTACAAACGAGTTTTGCATAAATTTTGTAAAACGCATTATTCAGAGAGTCTGGTTTGCAGCGCTTCTATCACGCTGCGCGCAGCGGCAGCGCAATCCGGGTTTTCTTCCCACGTCAGGGTCGTGGCGGTATCGTAAATGGTGTAGTCCATCACGGAGTAGAACCGCACAGCGTTGACGCGGTTTTGCACGCTTTCAAGCAGCTCGGGCTGCAGATAGGCGTTTTTGTGCGTCAAGAAACCGTTTAGGTTGCCGAGCATCAAAAGCGTACCGCGCGCATCGTTCACGGTTTCAGTGTCAATTTGCGCTTCGTCGCTGAACAGCAGCTCAAAGAAGCGGAACACCTCATCGGCCTTTGGGCTGTTGCGATTGATGGCTGCGTAGGAGGTAATAAACGCGGTCATGCCACCTTCGGTGTTCGGGATGGCAAAGGCGTTCACGGTGTCTTTATTCTGTGCGTAATACGCCATGCCTTCATCAGTCTGCGCATAGGATCCGCTTTGGATCAGTGCGGTCTCCTCGTCAAAGCTTTCCGACGCAGGCATGGCAAGAAGATCTTCAAACTGCGCGGTGAGGTTTTCCTCGGTGAGAATTGTTTTTTCGGTGGCGTAATCTGCAATGCGGGGAATTCCGGCGCCGCACCAAGTGTAGAGATTGTTGCGCACAACTTTCAGAACGGCCGTGTCCTCACAGTTTACAAGCTCGTCCCATGTTTTGGGGGTGAAATCGGGGTCGGCAAGCTGTGCTTTATCGAGGAGAAAAACGCTTGCGTAGTACGTGATAGGCAGCACGACCTGTCCTTCGTCGGTTTTTCCGGTATCGAAAACAGGGGCAAAGTGGTCTTCGGAGCGGAGGTATTCGCTTTCTTTTATATAGTCGTCAAGCGGCAGAAAAGCGCCGGACTGCATGGTGCGCTGCACATCCGGGAACAACGTGGCCGGGTGACCTTCACCATTGAAAGTCATGTTTGAGGTCGGGGAAGAAAGCAGATAGCCGTCCGGCCCGCCACCTGCCATGATCTCCACGCGCAGGGAGGAGATCTGCGTTTCGCGCTCCTGCGCATCCTCGGAGAGGACGAAAAACTCAACGTTCAAATCGCCGTAGATTTCTTTTGCGAGCCTCGTTATGCCGTTTTCGTGCGTAAATTCCTGCTCATCCGTCACGATCACCGCTTTTTCGCTCGATTTGCTTGCGATGCTGCCCGTTGAAGCCGAAGCGGAAGACGTGCCCGAAGAAGCCGCGCCGCCGCAGCCGCAGACCGCCTGCGTGAGCAGCATGGCAGACAAAAGAATGGCAAATTTGCGTTTCATAGATTTTCCTCCTTTAAATTGGTGAAATATAATTATATGCTTATATGCGGAAAGAGGGGCGGTTTTTAGCCGTCCCTCAATACCTGAGGCAAAGTTAATTAGGAATCGTAACCGTGGCAAACAATTCTTGTCTGAGATTTGGAAGTGGTGTAACCCTGTCCGCAGCCCTGGCACTTTGTTGTTGCCGTACCGTCTCTCTGCTGACGGAGATCGGTACCATAATTATGGTGTGTGCATTTGATTTGAGCAACTGTGTACCAGCTTCCCCATGTAGTGGAAGTTACCATTCGTCCGCCGCAGTTGCCGCAAAGTTCCACGCGCCGTTCAGAAATCGCGGTGTCCGCCGGTTCGGCGGCGCTGACCGGGATCGCAAGCATAGCGAATGCAACCACCAAAATAACCGCTAAGATTTGTTTAACCTTCATGTTTGTGCCTCCTTCTTATCTACATTTGTATATGAACTCACCTTTCAGCTACAAAGGCAAATTCATAGAGGGTTATACAGCGATCACTGTTCTTTTGCCAGACATGATTTCTAAACGTTTAGTTGACTTAATAATAATAGAATTTCAAATTAAGTCAAGCAAAATCACACTAAATGACAAAAGAGCATCATGAAGTAGCATTTATCAATCCGAACACTCTACAAATATCTATTGAATTTTCCTTTAACAGCCAGCTCTCGTTTTAAAAAATTAAAATGCACAAAAGAGATGGTGCGATGATCTTTATCATGATAGAATAAAGGAAAAGGAGTGTTCATTATGTTGAGACGATACGAATTGACCAAAAACAAGTTTCAACGTCACTGCGACTGGTGACTTTACAAGGAAAGACATTTGGTAGAAAAATTCTTTCTGAAAATAAAATCTGAAAATTAAATCTTTTCTCCGTATAGCTACCCAATACGATAGGCTGCCTTTCACCTACTTAGGCTTCTTATGCCTCGTCCCTATCTTGATTTGGTTAAAATTAACAACTCAATTCCTTCTTCAAACGGGGTCTAATATTGCTTATTCAATTAGTCTTAATCAAAAAAGCAGCCAACAGATTTTTCTGAAGGCTGTGTTTTTATGTCAACTATTAAATTTTAATCTCACACTATATTTCAAAATAAAAATATAAATCACACATGCTCTTAAATACTATTAATTAGCCGAATTACACAATGGAATCTACGTTCTGTTTCGTTATAATACATTCTCATCACGCCTTGATACCTTTTGACTGCTTGCCTAACACTTTTTAACCCTACACCATGGTGCTCTTTATCCTCTTTCTTCGTTTTTATATTTCCATCTTCATCCATATCCGGAGCAGAATTACAAGAATTAATAACCGTAATCAACACTCCAGTTTCCCCTTGCTGCGTAGCAGAAAGTTTAATATATTTTTCACTGGTATTTTTTGCTGCTTCCTCGGCATTAGTAAGTAGGTTATCAAAAATTGCTGTAATATCATGAGCCGATATAAAATCTACCGAATGCTGACGAATATCAAAATCGACATCAATGCCTAACGATTTGCAGATAGATGCGTGATGGACTAAAATTACATTCAGAACTGTATTATCACATAATCGTGCTATCTTTTGCAAAGCCGGATCCCGTTCCATATCCAAAAGGTAATTTTCAAGTTCATCATAATTTTTCGATTCAAGCAGTCCCCTCATCACTTGCATATGACCACGTATATCATGTATCAGAACACGTTGATGATCATAATGGTCTTTTAGTATTTTATAATTCTCCGTATTTATTTCAGCTTTCTGAGCAATTAACTCCAATTCTAAACGATCATTATACATTTTCTGTATATGATTATAAACAACTGTTACTAAAATATTAACCATCAGTAATGCAATAACACTAATTGCCATCAATATGCCAACAATCGGTTTAATCCGCGTAGTTATACTAATGTAGGCAATCGTCATCGTAATAAGTACTGATACTAATGGTAGTACAGATAGTAAAAGAACTGTACTTGTATCTATACCGTCTTTTGTTGGTTTAAAAAGCCTAGCACTGATTTGCATAATGGAAAAATATAGAAGACGTCCCAACACAGCAAAAGAGATCATGACAGATAAATCATACTTATATGCTCCAAAATCATGAGATATAGGTGAAAGTAATACAGAAGCTAAAACCTCCGTACCTCCCATAACCACTGTTAAAAATGCCACTTGTATGATTCCTATTAATTTTTTACATGCAAAATTCGAAAACAGTAAGATCAAATTTACAAATAAGAAAGCAACTGTATTTATTAATACATTTTTGAATTGTGACAAAGCAAATAACAGCGAGTACCCTAAAATAAACATCCATATTTCTACTTTGCGGCTGCCTTTTCGTTCAAATACTTGTTCAAAGTAGCTCCAAGCCGTAATACTCTCTGAAGTTAAAACAAACGCATAACAAATTAATGCCCACATCATTGCATTCCTTCCATATATAAAAGATATTTGTTTTTAAATTCGGAATATCGCCGACTTGCTAAATATACATTAATTTCCATATCCTTATATTTCAATTTAATTATATCTTTACTAAATGATGCTACATACTTCATATTGACAATATAATTTCGATATGAAGCATAAAAGCTAGGAATTTTGAGTTCTTCTTGCCAGGATTGGATTCCTTTTACTGAAATCACCTCACCGTCTACCGTACAAATTTTCGTTACCCTCTTTTGCCCTTCAAAACAAATAATATCTTCTGATGAAAGTGTTACCACTCCATCCTTTGTTTCAACCGGGATACGAATACTTTCGATATTATATTGATATATAGCATCCTTTAAATTCTCAAAAAGTCGATTTTTATTAATTGGTTTAGAAAGGTAACGAAAAACACGGAAACGCATAGCTTCGTCTAAATAATCCGGATAGGACGTCACAATAACGATTTTTGTTCTAGGGTTTCTTTTCATTAATTCTGCCCCAACATAAATTCCGCTTCGTCCCGGCATTTCAACATCCAAAAACGCAATATCTGCCTTTTGTTCTGCTTTGAGTAGTTCTTCGCCGCTTACATACACTTTCATCTCCGGACGTTTCAGCTTTCCCTTTTCAAAATATTCGCAAACGTATTTCTGAAGTTGAGCTAAAATTTTCGAATCATCATCACAAAAAAGAATTCGCAAAGCTACATACCTTCCTCCTACATGATATTTGATTATATCATGACTTGGAGATTTTGTCACTTTCTACTTTCTGTTCTCTCAACTCTACAAAATGTTGCACAAGCTGCATAATCATCTCTATTTCTTGATCTGAGCACTTTTGCAACAAGTCAGAAGCATCCTTTGAAACTCGATTTGAATGCATACTCCCCAGCAGCAAAAAATCAGGTGTCACATTAAGTTCATCGCAAATTTTCACAAATAGCGCGACACTGGGAGTTGCCTTTCCGTTTTCAATTCCAGACATATGATTGTTTGAAATATCCAGTTTTTCCGCCAAAATATTTTGCTTTATCCCTAACTTCTTTCGTCTGTCAGATATTCTTTTCCCAATTTCCTTCATATTTAAATTCATAATCTATCACCGAACTTATGGTATCAAATAGCGGTCTTGTATTTAACAAGCTAATTTAGAACAAATAATCTAATAGATTATGTTTTTGAAAAAATTCTTTATAAAATTATTTCTTCTATGTAACCTGTATAATATGTATTCAATTCTTCAATATTCGACAATTTCTTCACATTTATTGTCATTGGTGCATTTATGTGGATTTTTCCTCTGAAAATTTGATATAATCACTTACATAGTAGACAACATCTACTAAATTTCTATTTAACGGAGTTGTTTTTAATGAAAAAGAACATTTTTAGAAAAGTCGCTATGATATGCTCTTCTTTCTTCACCTTGATGTTAGTTATCGGTGCGAACTCTAATTCCACCATGATGATGCATCAAGAAAAGGCCCCAGAAGAGATAAAACGTTTTAGCAAAATCAGATAACATGCTTCATTCCCTGTCTAAATCTGTCACGAAATGGCTCCTGAAAGCAGGAGCCATTTCACATAATGATGTTGCCCTTTATGAGTACGCCGTATACACATTCTTCTTTTCGATGTTACCGCTTACAGTATCTATTTGTCTCGGCGCACTTTTGCATATGTTCTTTGAAGCACTTCTTATGATTTTGCCTTTCGTCTTAATAAGGAAGTTCAGCGGAGGTTTTCATCTAAAATCATCTCGTGTCTGCTTTTTTGTTTCAAGTTTGTTTTTGGCACTTTCTATTGAATTCATAAAACTCGTTCTCACACATAAGTCTTTCCTTTTCTGCTCTATTCTAGCAGTCATATCCACGTTCATTATTATCGTTCTAAGTCCTATTGATTCCGACGAACGGAAACTCTCTTTAGCAGAGCAGAAACTTTTCAAGAAGGTCTCCATTCTGCTTTCGCTTTTTTTCTTAGGCATATATTTCATTCTTTTAATGCTAAAAATATGGAATTGTGCCGCTTCTGTTGGCGTTGGCATCATTATTCCTGCTCTTCTTCAAATTCCATGCCTATTTAGAAGAAACAAAAAACCAACTTCATAAGACATATTGAGCTAAAAAAGATTCAAATCAACTGTGAAATACTTTCTGAAGATTCACCGATTTACTTTTTCTCACCCCCGCGCCCCGCCTCCGATCAATTTGAAATCGAATTCAAATTGATCGGAGGTTATTCTATTGTCAAACGAGCCTAAATGCGTCTATATCAAAACAGACGTTGGATATGTACAAATTACATATGCGGAGTTTTGCCGCATACGAAACACAACTGAAAATTACAAAGCTTCGCACTGGTTCATACCGGTACAAGGTGTTCTGCTGGAAGTTCCAAAAGACGCCTACAAAGCCTTCTACCGAGAGAAGGAACGTGAGCGCTATCTAAGAAAATTAGATAGCGCTCTTTTTTTATGCAATTTAGACCTTAAATCCGAGGAAATCCCGCTGCGCGATGAAAACACGGACATTGAACAGCAAACCGAAGACCGGCTCATGATTGAAAAGATGTACTCCTGCCTTCATTTACTCGACCCGGACGATGCCGAATTCATCCGTATGTACTTCTTTCAGCATGTTTCCCGCAAAGAACTCGCCAAAAAATACGGTGTGCATCCGTCCAACATCAGCCGAAAAGCCGCTAAGATCCTCGAAAAGCTAAAAAAGTTGATGGAAAAATAAAATTTCTGCGCACACATGGTTAAATTTTTCCTTTGTAAAAAGTGAGAGGTTATTTTGACCTCCTGCACCTTGAAAACCGAATAAGCAATTCTCGGGTTTCGGACTTGAGAATTCCTCTTGGCAGCTCGGGGGCGGGGCAAATTGAACTGCAATTTATTATAAGCGAGGTGAAACACATGGAATGAACAAATCGCCGAACGACAGAGGTTCCCGCGAAGCGGAAGTCCTCTGCCTTTGCCCGATCTGCGCCGCCGACTTCTACCTTTCCGGGAAGTACACCATCCGAAAAGCAGACGAGATGCAGGTCGTAAAAGACATCTGCACCTATTGTCAGGTGCGCAGGGGTATGAATTATATCCTGATTAAAAAGAAAACAAGAGGTGATGCAAATGATAACGACCGCTAAGCGACTCGGCGCGCTTTTTTCCGCCTGCCTGCTGCTCTGGTCCGCGTCGATCTCGGCGCTTGCAGACGAAGCCGGTATGCCGGAATCCGAAGCTCCGCCGGAAGAAACCCGGCAGGAAGATGCCGCACTAAGCGACCGGGATTTTTACTTGGAAGACTCAGAGGTTGCCACTTACGCTGCGGCAAATCAGCAGGCCGGTATCTCCAAAGTGCATTTTTACTCCCTGAAATCCTCCGTAACCACCACGATCTTCGGCACATTGGGCGGGCTGCCCGCAAAAGCGATGGTCACGAATTCCGTTTATTATCCGGCGTATTGCTTGGATAAGGAGCTTCTGCAATGGGGCGACATCGATTACAGCTGGACCGATCTCTCTTTTGCAAATCAGGAGACCGTTCGGCAGATCATCGCACAGGGCTTTTCCGAAACAAACGGTCTAAGCAAAAGCGGCTGGGGTGACACTCACCCAAGCGGCGGTAAGGTCGGCAACTACGAGGCAAACACCGCCAAATGGGCTGTGACGCAGCTTTTGGTCTGGGCTGCCTGCAAAAACTATATCGTCCGAAACAGCGCGACCGACTGGACATGGAGCAGCACCGTAGATACCGAAATGGAAACTGTGGCAAAACACGCCTATAATCCCACGGCATTTCGCACGTACTATGCAGAGCTGAAAGACGCGCTGCTGAACGGATGCAAAATTCCAAGCTTTGCAAATGCCGATCCGCAAAAAGCTGCGGCGATTCAGCTCAAATGGAACGGTTCCGCTTACACCGCCACCGTAACAGACAGCAACCACGTGCTGAGCCACTTCGATTTTTCCCTAAGCGGTGTGAATTTCTCCCGCAGCGGAGATAAACTCACCGTCACAACGCAAAAGGAGTTCACGAACGGCATTGTGACCGATCCGGCAAGCTATTCCATCGGGAACTCCAATGCCGTTGCCGTTTGGAAATGCGCAGACAGCGCTATTCAGCGCATGGCGACTTTTACGGGCGGGCAAACCACCGTTTCTGCCTATCTGCGCCTTCAAACAGAGCGCATCAATTCCGGTGAGCTGATCATTCAAAAGACCTCCGAAGACGGAAAGAAGAGCGGCTTCACCTTCAAAGTCACAAGAGATACCGATAACTGGAATGCAACGGTCAAAACGGACGACAACGGTACAGCCAAAATCAGCGAGCTGCCGGTTTTCCGCGACGGTACGAGCACGCCGATTCAGTACACCGTGACCGAGATCAACACGCCGTCTTCTTACCGCCAACCGAAACCGCAGACGATCACATTGACCTCCAAAGGCAGCGTAACCGTCCAGTTTGAAAACACGCTGATCCGCGGCACTCTCGAAATCTGCAAAGTCGATGCAGACGGCAAAACACCGCTTGCAGGCGCCGTGTTCGAGATCATGGACAGCGACAAAAACGTCATTGCGACTGAGACCACTGACAAAGACGGCAAAATTACCGTATCCGATCTGCGCTCCGGATACTACCGCGAAATCTCCGCGCCGCAGGGGTATGAAGTGGATCCCACCGTGTACCCATTCACCGTTGAAAAAGACAAGCAGATCATTCAAATCACTCGCAAGAACACACCGAGCGCCGGTTCTGTTTCCGTCCGAAAAATTACACCGGACGGCAAAGCACTAAACGACGTTTCTTTTCTGCTGCAATATTCGGTAGACGGTGGCACTGCATGGTCTCCGGTCCGCGCAAGAAAAGAAGCAGATCCGATCTCTGTCGGCAGCTGCACATCCGCAGGGATTTCCGACGGTGTGCTCACAACAGGTGAGGACGGCAAGGTTACGTTTAGCGGTTTGCAAGTTAAAAACCAAAATGTCACCGTCCTTTACCGCATCACGGAAGTGCGCACCAAAAACGGCTTTCAGCTTTTGGGCGAGCCGCTGTTTGAAGGCAATTTGCCGCAGGACGTAAACAGCACCCCGCAGCGGGATATTACGATCACCGCCGTCAATGGGCACCAATTTGAGCTTCCCGCCGCGGGCGGAAACGGGATGCAAACTGCCGCACTCGGTACGATTTTTACCGTGATCGGTTTATTCGGTCTTCTGTATGTTCAGAAAGAAAAATTTTGAAAGGACAACTTTATGAAAGCAAAACGACTTACAAAGTTCGGCGCGGTTCTCTCCGCCGCACTGGTTTTATTCTCCGGCATCCTGTCGGTTTCGGCGGCTTCTGTTCCGCAAGCCGTGATCGATACCGGCAGAAAAGCATCTGTATCGCTTTATAAATACGATTTCACCTCCGCGCACGCAGACGGTGTTCTGGGGGACAACACGTACATTTCAACCGGTTATGCCGACGAAAACGTGGAAAACACCCTGATGCCGTATGCCATCGAAGGCGTTGTATTCAGCTACGCCAAAATCGCCGATCTTGCGGTACATGCCGAAACAAAAGACGGCGAACATCAAAATATGCTGCTGTATAAATTGCCGAGCGGCGACAAAACCACCGCGCTTATGAATTGCCTTGATCTCACTTCCGAAGACGCCTACAAAACCGACCGCGGCGACCTGTATTTCACTTCGGATACCTTGATTGATGCGCTTTCCAATCATCTGAACACAGCAGAAAGCCGGACGAAAAACGCACTGGAAGCTTTTATCCGCCAAAACGGCACTTCTATGCCGGAAACGGACAGCACAGGGCACACCTCGGCCGCGGAACTCGAGCAGGGATTATATCTGTTTGTAGAAACGCAGGTTCCCGAAACGATCTCCAACACCACCGCGCCGTTCCTGCTTTCACTGCCCATGACGAGCATTGACGGTATGAACTGGAACTACGACGTTACCGTTTACCCCAAAAACGAGCGCACCGCGCCGACACTTGAAAAGACGCTGCGCGAGTCCAAAACCGATACCGGCAAAAACGATGGCACGGATTCAATCACAGACGGCTATGCACACACCGCCACCGGCTCCATCGGGGACGTTATCGAATACCAGATTCTCTCTACGCTGCCGTCGATCACGTCCCGCGCCACCTCTTTCTCCGAATATACGTACACGGACACACTGAGCGCCGGGCTTTCGTACCGCAAGAATGACGTTCGCGTCGAATGGTTCAGCGACAAATCCTGCACCGAAGAAAGCCGCGTGGCGGTTTGGACGGAGCAGGACGGAAAATTCACCGTTTCTTACAGCGCTTTGGGCGATGAATCCGTCATGCGCATCAAAATGACCGACGCCGGTTTAGAAGAGCTCAACAACAGCAATGCGGTTTATGACCCAAACACAAGCTTATACCGCGGTTACTCCGGCTGCACCATGCGCATCACGTACACGGCTTCCGTTTCCGCTACGCCGGTATACGGCGACATCGGCAATCCGAACGAAGTCACCTTAACGTGGTCGCGCACCAACACGGCGTATTCGGACACTTTAACGGACGACTGCCATTTCTACGTGTACGGATTAGACCTCTTAAAGCTGTTCTCGGATAACCTCGGCGATTATTCCAAGGTGCAGTTCAAGCTCTACAACACGACCGACGGTTATTGGGTAACCGCAAATTCCGATGATAACGGCAATTACCTCGTCAGCGGACATGCCGAAAGGGAAGACGACGCTTCCGTTTTGACTCCCGGCGGCTCCGGGCATCTTTTCTTAAAAGGTCTTGAAGACGACATCTACCGTGTGACGGAGATCAACACGGATGCAAATTACACGCTGCTCGGAAATTTCATCACCGTGGAAATCCGCGCGAAAGAGTCCGGCAAACTCTGTGCCACCTGCGGAAAGAGCGGGCTGACTGCCGAAGCGTTTGAAAACGACAATGCCAAAGACATGAACGACGATAACGGTTCTGCTTCCGCCATTGTGCCGATCCGTGTGATGAACACGCGCGGGTATCGCCTGCCGAAAACCGGCGATGCCGGTACCACGCTTCTTGCAGCCGGCGGCATGACTCTCGCCGTACTCAGTGCCGCGGCGGTTGCTCTGCTTCTGGTTTTCAAGAAAAAAGACAAGTTTGACGATTAAAAAAGCATAACAAGCGAGCCCGCCTGTGTTGAAGCTTACAGGCGGGCTCCGTTTTATTAAGGAGACTTTTATGCACAAAAAGCGAATTTTGCTGCATGTTCTTTTTCTTGTTCTTTTCCTCATCGGCATCGGGGCAGCCGCATACCCGGCGTTCGGGAACTGGTATACCGAGCAAAAACGATCCGTTGTCCTGACCGAGTACGAAAAGGCGCTTGCAAAAATTGAGAATGCCGATCTGACCGACGCATTCAAGCAAGCCGAAATCTATAACAATGCCCTTTTTACCAGCGAGACCGATGAGGAAGAACGCCCGGACTACGGCGAATTGCTCTGCACGACCGAAGACGGCATTATGGGCTATGTGGAAATTCCATCCATTCAAATACGCCTGCCGATCTACCACGGCTGCACAGAAAACGAGCTCAGCAAAGGCGCAGGGCACCTGCCGAGTTCATCTCTGCCTGTCGGCGGAAAAAGCACGCACGCCGTTTTAGCCGCGCACTCCGGCAGAGCGGATTCTAAAATGTTCACCGATTTGGATCAGGTCAAAGAAGGTGATCTGGTCTATCTTTACGTGCTGAATAAAACTTTGACGTATGAGGCAGACAAAATCACGGTCACAACACCCGATGACACCGACGCCATTCAGATCATCGACGGCGAAGACCTTTTGACGCTGCTGACCTGCACGCCATACGGCACGAATACGCACCGCCTGCTTGTGCGTGGACATCGAATTTTCCCCGACGAAACGCTCTCCACTTCTAAACCGTCAGAAGCGAAGCCTGAGCACACCGACACGGCTGTTCACCGATCCACATGGACGAATGAGTACCGAAACGGGCTTACGGAAGGACTGCTTTTTGCTCTGCTCATTCTCTTGATATCCGTGTTTCTGTACGGCATCATCCGACTGAAAACCAAACGCTCCTGATTTTCTATGAAAGAGATCAATCTGCGGGAATATTACCCGGAGCTTTACACCGAAGACTCTGTAATTTCGGTCTCGGATGAAATCGAGGAGATGATGCGCCGCTCCATATTGGAAGAAAAGGCGTATCAGCGCCGGTTACGCCGGTATCAGGCCTACTACTCTTTAGATTACGCCCTGACCGCGGAAAATGAAAGGGCTTTGCTCAACGACGAAGTGCCCGAAGACCTGCAGGAGCAAAAGGAGCGCCGCCAAAAGCTGCAAAAAGCGTTCCGAACGCTCACCCCGTCCCAGCAACGGCGCATCTATAAAAGGTACTTTCTTTGTATGAGCTATGTGGAAATCTCCCAGTCCGAAGGATGCACGATTTCTGCCGTTTGCAACAGCATCCACCGCAGCCTCAAAAAATTGAAAAAGAATTACGATCTATAAATCCATGCTAAAAAAATTCCGTCACAGCTTCCACTGCGACGGAATTTTTTATATGGCCGTGATCTCCGCTTTGACAGCTTTATACTTATCTGCACTGCTTATCCGCTTCAGATGGTAGTAGAAAGTGGCACGGGGTAGTTGAGCGATTGAGAG
>ERZ825670.1205-NODE-1205-length-29718-cov-7.711594_pt1 | contig 29718 bp, 27 predicted proteins | sample MGYA00519929_ERZ825670 | MGnify/ENA primary metagenome ERZ825670 (study PRJEB31778, sample SAMEA3449207) | human gut metagenome | biome: human gut; feature: human-associated habitat; material: faeces | place: United Kingdom | collected 2010/2012 ...
TGAATTCCACAATGCACATTGTTTCAAAATAGATATTCCTCAGATTGGACCTGCACAGGCAATTTACTATGATGTTGCGGCATTGAAGGCTTGCTGCAAGTACATAAAGGAACATCGGATTAAGCATCCGATCGTTTACATCATGGCCTGCCGTATCGGACCTTTTGCTGGCCATTTCTATAAAGAAATCCATAAGCTGGGTGGTACGGTGTACCTGAATCCAGACGGGGAGTGTGAAATAATATGGACAACCAGAGAAAAGCCTGATTTCATGCGGGTTTGCGCGGCTTGACCTTTTCACCTCAACTTGTTTCTGCTTGTCATGGTGCGTTACGGCCAGCGTGTTTTCAGGGGTTAATGGCTTCTGGTTGCGCTCTATACTTAACCCACCACAGCGAAAGCTGATAGAGCAGAAAACAGAATAAGGAGGTACGAAGGCGAGCCTGCGTATAGATTGCTGCGACAATCTATATACAGGCTTGTTGTCGTGCAAGGTAGAACAACATACCGGGGAGAAATAAAATGAAAACAAAAAATGTGACAGAGAAAAATATGAAGGTTTGCCTTGTTGGTTCATCTGGCGGCCATTTGACTCACCTTTATATGCTAAAGCCTTTCTGGAAAGATAAAAATCGTTTTTGGGTGACATTCGATAAGGAAGACGCGAGAAGCCTTTTGGAAGGGGAAAAGGTCTATCCTTGCTATTTTCCGACAAACCGCAGTATTAAAGCACTTATTAAGAATACTAAAATTGCATGGGATGTGCTGCATAAGGAAAAACCAGACCTAATCATTTCCTGCGGTGCGGCGGTTGCAGTTCCGTTCTTCTATATCGGAAAGATGATGGGCGCAAAGCTGGTTTATATCGAAGTCTTTGATCGAATTGATAAGCCGACAATGACAGGTAAGATGGTTTATCCCATTGTGGACAAGTTTGTTGTTCAGTGGGAAGAACAGAAAAAGGTTTATCCGAAAGCGGTTAACCTTGGCAGCATTTTCTAAGTAGGGGTAGGAAGTAATGATTTTTGTGACGGTAGGAACACACGAACAGCCATTTAATCGACTGATTCAAAAAGTAGATGAGCTGAAACGCGATGGCATTATCAAAGATAATGTGATTATCCAAACGGGCTTTAGTACATATGAGCCGAAATACTGCCAGTGGAGCAAGCTGATTCCATATCAACAGATGGTCAAGAATGTAGCCGATGCCCGGATTGTAATTACACATGGTGGCCCAGCAAGTTTTATCATGCCGCTGCAGATTGGAAAAACGCCCATCGTTGTGCCGCGTCAACATCAGTACAACGAGCATGTAAATGACCATCAGGTTGAGTTTGCAAGGAATGTGGCACAACGGATGGGAACAATCATTGAAGTAGAAGATATTGAAAATCTCGGAGAAATCATAACGAACTATGACCAGATTGTAGCTAGTATGGGACATGGCATGAGCAGTAATAATGCAGGATTTTGCGCACAATTCGAAAAAATAGTGGATGGGATTTTAAGATGATACAAAGAATCATTGAAAAAGCAGATGTAAAACATCCTGTTGATGCGGACAAAATTTTAAAAGAAATAAAAAATTATGACATTGTATCATTTGATATTTTTGACACTTTGCTAAAAAGGAATGTAAAAGAGCCGACAGATGTTTTTTCTTATATGGAGAAAAAATACCAGATAAATGGATTCCGAGAAAAACGAATTGAAGCAGAAAAGGCCGCTCGTAAAAAGAAAAATGGCCTTGAAATATCGTTGGAAGACATTTATGCGGAGTTTGGTGCTGATTATAGCGATGAAGAAATGGAAACGGAATCAGGGCTATTGGTTGCGAACGCTGAAGTGTATCCAATTTTCAGAAAGTGTATAGAGTCAAAGACCGTTATTATAGTTTCGGATATGTATCTGCCGGAAAATTTCATCAAAGAAATTTTGAAAAGAGAACAGATTGTCGGATATAAGAAACTATATTTATCATCTGTAATAGGGAAAACGAAAAGCTCTGGGAATCTGTTTGAATATGTACGAAACGATGTTGGACTGAATAAGAAGATAGTCCATATAGGAGATTCTTTTAAGTCAGATTATATCATGGCACGGAAAAGTGGAATAGAGGCAATTCATATTCCGACTCATATAGTGAAGCAAGGTTTTACGCTAAAAGAAAACGGAATAGAAGAAGATATTATAAATTCTTTTTTAAACAATACAAGGCCCACTAGCGAAAATCAATATTATAGGTTCGGCTATGAAAAATTTGGAATATTCTTATGGGGATATTCCAAATGGTTGCATGAATCAGTGACGAAAGCTGGGATTAAAAAGGTCTATTTCTTTTCACGTGATGGGTTAATTATGAAGAAGGCATTTGATCTTCTGTTTCAGGATGTGGATACATACTATCTTGAAGTTTCAAGGAGAAGCTTGAGAGTTCCCATACTATGGATGAATTATGACTTGACACATGTTCTTAATATGATTTCTCCATCTAAACTTGTTCCCCTTTCCACAATATTCGATGGGGTAGGGTTGGATATTAACAATTACGTAGAACTCATAGAAGAATATGGATTTGATCTGAAAACATCATTTGACAGAAAACAAATTTTAAAAGATCAGAAATTAGCTGCTATGTATGCTCGACTTGGAGCAGACATCGAAAAAGTATCAAAGGCGGAATATGAGCTGTTAGTCGGCTATATAAAGCAAAACAACCTTTCAGGAAAATTTGCAATCGTTGACATTGGCTGGTCTGGCGGAATGCAAAGGTACCTATCAGAAACACTTGATGTGTTAAAAATTGACCACTCGATAAAAGGATACTATATCGGTGTAGCAGACTATTACAAAAGAAACATCGAGGTGGTTCCTGATCTTGATTTGAATGGTTATCTGTTTGACTTTTTGCATGATGACAATGCAATAGATAAAAGAAGCGCATTTGTCGGATTGTTTGAAACTCTGTTCCTCGAACAGGGTGGCTCTGTAAAAAATTATTGGAATGACAACGGAGTTATAAAGGCAAACAGATTACCATATGAGTATTTGGAAAATGGAAAACCAACACACGAGTACCAATGCGTAAAAGAAATACAAAGAGGCGCGTTAGATTTTATAAAGAAATTTGGAAATAAGGAAATCGCACTATCTGCGAATATTCTATTTGAGGGATTAAAACAAACAGGATTGGAACCCAAAAAGAAAGACATAGAAATGTTCGCAGACTTCAGATTTTTTGATGAAGGAGAAACGCAGTATTTAGCAAAGCCAAAATCAATGATATATTATCTGACACATGTGAGAGAACTGAAGAATGACTTTTTGCTTAGCCGATGGAAAATTGGTTTTATGAAAAGGTTATTTAAGTTGAAACTCCCGTATGAAAACTTATATAAAGCTATGCTAAAGTATAAATAACTGGTTGAGGATTTATGGACACAAGGAAACGTGTATTACAGGCAAATCTAAATAATCAAGGCGGTGCATTTTCGGTTGCCTATGAAGCACAAAAAGAACTGCAAGATGAATATATCTTTGATTATTTCTTCCCGGACGGATTTGTAAAAAATTCAGTATATGAGCATTTGCTTTCGATGGGAAGTAAATGTGTTGGTGAGATCAAAACAGGAAATAGATTTTTAAAACAGGTTACAGTTTATAAGAATTTTTACAAGTATCTTTGCGAGAACGATTATGATATAGTTCATATTCATTCGGATACTGCATGGAAAATAAGTGTTTATTACTTGGCTGCAAAAAAGGCGCATATAAAGAAAATTGTTGTACATTCCCATTCCAGCGGCATAAACGGGCATCATCATAAAATCAATTATCTGATGCATATTCTGGCAAAACCAATTGTGAAATCATCGAAATATAAATGTGCTTGTTCTGATGTGGCTGCACAGTGGATGTTCGATACAACAAAGGGCGTTACGATTATTCGGAATGGCGTTGATATTCCTAAATTCAGCTTTAATGCCACAGAGCGCGAAAAAATCAGAGAATCACTTGGCATTGAGAATAGAATTGTTATCGGAAGCGTGAGCGATTTCTCCTATCAAAAGAATCCGGAATTTATATTTGACTTAATCAAATGCTTCAAGAACAATGACAAATATGTTTTTCTGCTAGTTGGAAATCGTCCGAGTGGCTGCTTATTAAAAGAACTTGTGGATAAAGATAATAGCATAAAGAATGTTCTGTTTGCAGGTGCGGTAACGAACGTGCAGGATTATTTAAGTGCAATGGATGTATTTATTCTGCCATCAAGATTTGAAGGACTTCCTATGTGTGCCTTAGAGGCTCAAGTAAACGGTTTGTATACAATAATATCAGATAAGGTGTCTGATGAAACAAAATGCTCTAAATACTTTGACAGGTTGAGTTTGTATGCGGACGAATGGAAAAGTCAAATTATGGATATTGATTTTTCAAATGATAGAGATAATAGAGCTGCATTCTTGGATTTTGCTAAAGCAAGTTCCGCAAATATGGCAGATGCGTTTAGAAAAATATATAAGTAAGAGAGTTTGTGAGAAGGGTAATTTAAAATGGGACAAAAGCATGCATACTTGATAATGGCACACAATAAGTTTGGGCAGCTGGGTAGACTTTTGAAAGCTTTAGATAATGAAGACAATACACTGTTTGTTCATATTGATAAAAAATGCAAAGCTTTTGATTTGGATATTTTAAACGAATTGAAGGCTCAAGTAGTAAAAAGTAAAATATATATATATAACGAAATTAGTGTGTATTGGAGTCATTTTAGCCAGGTACAGTGTGAACTGTTCCTTTTAAGAAAAGCTGTAAACAAAGGCGAATTTGCATACTATCATTTATTAAGTGGCATGGATTTTCCAATTAAGAGCCAAGAATATATCCACGAATTTTTTGAAGAAAATGCGGGTAAAGAATTTGTAGATTATCAGAGGGCGTTTTTTGAAAATCACAAGGATATTATCTTGGATAGAGTCAGATATTATCACCCGTTTAGAAAATATTGTAGGTTTTTTAATAATAATATTTTTAATGATTTCTTCCGTGTCCTTGATAAATTGTCTGTGATTTTGCAAAAGATAGCAGGCGTTAATCTTGTGAAGAAAAATCGGTTGGATATTTGCTATGGAGCAAATTGGTTTAGCATAACAGGTGCTTTTGCAAAGTATATTTTGGAAAATGAAACATTCATTTATCAAAACTTTAGGTTTGGCAATTGCCCAGATGAAATCTTTGTTCAAACATTACTTAAGGCATCTTCGTTTCGCGGTAATTTATATAAGGAAACAACAGATAATTTCTATGGAAATATGAGGCTTGTGGATTTCCACAGAGGGAATCCATACACATATCATAGTAGTGATATTGAAGAGATAAAAAAATCTGAATATTTGTTTGTTAGAAAAATTGATGAAGATGTTGATAGACACATAGAAGAATTGATATTAGACATCATCAAATAATTTCAGATAGAATATTTTAAGAGGTTTGGCTATGGTTGAAAGCGTAAGCGTAATTGTTCCAATATATAATGTAGAAAAGTATCTTGATCGATGTCTAAGTTCAATCATCAATCAAACATATGAAAATTTGGAAATTATACTTGTCGATGATGGGTCTACAGATAAAAGCGGAGCGATTTGTGATAATTATAAAATAAAGGATTGTAGAATTAAAGTTATCCATAAACAAAATGGAGGCTTAGGCTATGCTAGAAACTCAGGCTTAGATGTAGCTACCGGACAATATGTTACATTCATAGATGGTGATGATTATATTGGTGAAACCCATATAGAGGATATGGTAAAACTAATTAGGAAAACTAAGACAGATACGTGTATAGCAGGACATACGAAAGTTTATACGGATAAAGAAGTAAGACACAAGAATGTGTGCACTGGAAATGTATATATAGGAAATGTAAAAGAAGAAATCTTGCCACGTATGTGTGGAGCAAATAGTCAGGGTAATGATTATATAGAGATGTCTGTTTGCATGGTATTGCTGTCTAATGAAATTATTCAAAAGAATAATTTGAGATTTATGTCCGAAAGAGAATATGTTAGCGAAGACCTTGTATTTGATTTTGATTACTATCCATTGGCACAAGGTGTATGTGTTTCTGATAGAACGGACTATTATTATTGTGACAATGCAGGATCTTTAACAACCAAATATAAAAAGGACCGTTTTGAAAATCAAATTAAACTATATGAATTTCTTGTTTCTAAGGCTAAGAAATTAGGTATAGAAGAGTTATGCATTGAACGTTTACAAAATACAGTAATTGCAATAGCAAGATACTCGGTAAAGTTGGAATACAAGTTTGCTTTAAAAAATGGAAATAAAATTGCAAACGATAGAGTGAAAAAAATATGTACGAACCCAACATTATTAGAAATATTTAAAGAATATGATGATAGTCCATTGAAAATTAGTTCGAGATTAGTCAATTTAATGCTAAAAAAGAGACTTTATCTGTTTTTAAAATTTACAATGTGGATTAAAAACAAATATGAGATATAGTTTTTGATTGAGAGGAGTAGTATGAAAATAAAGATAAAGTCAATTATTCTGGTATTGGTATGCCTTTTAATACTGAATATACCATATTTATCGCAAAACATGAATAATATGATTAATTTAGTTATAGAGTCATTCTTGCTGATTTATATGTTTACTAAATTACATACGAAACATTCTCTAAAATCAAATATATATGTACTATTATTTTGGCTATTAATGGTAATATGTACATTTTTGAATTTTAAATTTACTTCAAGAACACTTAATGCATTTGTAACTGGAGCACAATATTTTTTACTTTTCTATTATATTTTTTATTTTAGTAAAAAGGATTCATTGCAATCGGTCATTAACTTGCTGTGGAAATATTTTTTGTTCGTTATTTTAATTGCCGATTTTATCGTAATTCTTTCCGGCGGAAACGGAATTTGGAATCAGGATATTGTTCAAAGATATTATCTTATAGGAAACAAATTTACTGTTTCCTATTACCATATGTTTTTCCTTTCTTTATTTTTAGCACAGAATGTCAACGTAAAAAGGGCAAAACATAGAAATTTGATTTTCTTTTTATTGCTAGCCTACTCAATTTTTATTTGTCATGTTATTGATTGCAATACAGGAATAGTTGGGTGTTTAGTTATTGCGTTAGTCCATTTAATTAGTTTTAGAAAAAATAATTTAATTGAGATAATGTCTAAACCTACCACCATCATTACCTTCTTTGTTTTATCTACATTTTTGCTGGTTGGAACTGATTTATTGTTAAATAATCAGTATATAAATAATATATTTGGAAAGTTTAGTCATACAAGTAAACTACTATCCGGTAGATTAGACATGTATGCAATTACTTTAAACGGCATTAAAGCTGCCCTGTGGATGGGACATGGTATAAATTGCACTTTGGTACAAGATGTATTATCATGGGGAAATCCTCAAAATGGTCTACTTAAAATGCTGCTGGATTTTGGAATTATTGGAACAGCTTCATTTTTATTATTGATTTATGATTCTACAAAGAATAATAGGAACAATAATAAGCAAATAGAATATTCAATGTTGGCATTTGTTTATGGTATGATTATTTGTTCTATGGTTGAAATAAATTTATCGGGATTATTTTATTTAGGACTCGTACTTTTGAAAATGTCAAAAAGAGATGTGCAAAAGAATTTTTAATTACGTTGGAGTGGAAAAATATGGATATAGGTATTTTATCGATGCAACAAGTTGATAACTTTGGATCACTGTTGCAAGCATATAGTTTGAAAAATATTTTGGAAAGTTATGGGAATAATGTTTCGTTTATCGATATAAAGCGCAATGATGAAGATTTTGCTTTGCTTGAAAATCATTCCTTGGATTATGCCTTTGAGGGGGAGCATTCTAAGGGTAAAAGTCGGATTTGCAAAGTAGATAAATATGTGTTAAACAGATTAAGAAATCGCCAAATCGAAAAGAGACAAAACTGTATTTTTGAAGAATTTCGTGAAAAAAATTTGAATATACAAGAAAAAAAAACACGATATGACATGTGCGTGATTGGGAGCGATGAGGTATTTAATTGCTTGAATTCTGGTTCCTGGGGATTTACATCACAATTATTTGGAAATGTTCCTGAGGCGGATAAAGTGATTACATATGCAGCGTCATGTGGTGCAACATCATATGAATTATTGCCTGAAAAGATAAAAGATAAGATTAAAAAATCTTTTGAAAATATAAGTTACTGTTCAGTTAGGGATATGAATACTTTTGATTTTGCAAAACATTTTACTAACAAAATGATTGCAAAAAATGCAGATCCGGTTATAGTATGGGAGTTCAAGGATAATCTGGATAATGTTGTTATTCCAAAGTGTCCAAAAAGAATGTGCTTAATTTATTCTTATAGAAATAGAATAAATGACAAAAGTGAAATAGAAAACATATTAACTTTTTGTAAAGAAAAGAATTTGACGCCGGTTGCACTAGGCGCTCCACAATATTGGATAAATAAATATATTGCTTGTGATCCGTTTCAATGCTTGAAACTATTTTCTGTTGCTGATTTTGTTATTACTGATACATTTCATGGAACTATTTTCTCGTTGAAATATGCTAAACGTTTTGCAACTATTATTAGAGAAAGTAACAAACATAAGTTGAGCGATTTACTCAAGACATTTGGAGCGGAAGAACATTTGTTGTTAAATATGGGACAGATCGAAGACGTATATGATATAAATAAAGAAAGTGAAATAGCTAATAAAATTGCGGTCGAACGAGATAATGCAATTTCATATTTAGAAGGAGCTATGGAAACAAGATAATGAATGAAAGTAGATCAAAATATTTATTGAAAAACACTTTGATTTTTAGTATTGGAAATTTTGCAACTAAAATAATATCGTTTTTTTTGATACCACTTTATACAAATTTATTATCTACCTATGATTATGGTTTAGTTGATCTCATTTTTACAATTGCAACAATAGCTGTTCCTATTTTGACATTAAATATTATGGATGCAGTAATGAGATTTAATCTGGATAAAGGTGTAAACCATGATGAGATTACAAAAATAGGAATTGTTATATTATTAGCAGCCATTATTATTGGTGCTGTTTTAATCCCAATTAGTAACGGTATCTCTTCATTATCTGATTTGAGTTTATTTATTTATTTCTATTGTATTTCATCTGCAACCAGTCAGATATTCTTGTGTGATTTGCGTGGAAAAGAATTGCTTGTTCAATATAGTATTGGTAATATATTAAATACTTTATTGATCGCTGCTTTTAATATTGTGTTTTTGCTATTTTTTAAATGGGGTATTCGAGGCTATTTGTTGGCATATTCTTTTGCTAATTTTATAGTTAGTTTATACGCGTTCGTTGTAGGAAAGGTTTATCATTCTTTTTTTTCAAAAATTAATAAAAGCAAAATGAATGAAATGATAAAATATTCCGTGGTGTTAATTCCAAATTCCTTTATGTGGTGGATCATGAATTCTTCCGATCATCTTATGGTTACGAGCATGGTTGGTGTGGCTGCAAATGGTATATATGCGATATCATATAAGCTTCCTACATTGATTTCAACATTCACAGGAATTTTTAATCAAGCATGGAGTTATTCAGCAATCAAAGAAGACGATACTGAGGATATTGTTTCATATACAAATAATGTTTTTAGAACAATGATTGCAGTGATTATGTTTGTTGGTATTGCTATGATGACCTTTATTAAACCTTTTTTGAAAATTTATGTATCAAAAGAGTACTTTATTGCTTGGAAGTATACTCCATTTTTAATTGTTGGATGTGTTTATCTTACTTTGGGTACATTTATGTCAACTAGTTATACGGTTCACAAGGATAGCAAGGGCTTTTTAATGTCAGGATTATTTGGAGGAGTTCTTAATATAATTTTGAATTTCCTTTTGATACCTATCATTGGAGTTTATGGAGCCGCTCTTGCAACATGTATAAGCTATATTTCTGTCTTTGTATTTAGAGTGTTTAATACTAGAAAATATATGAAATACAAGGTTTTAACGAAGGAGTTTTTGATAGGAAGTTTAGCTCTTATGGTTTCAGGAATTCTTATTTACAGAAACGACATTATTGCACAGACTATTCAAATTCTAATTTTATTGATAGTAATAGCATTATATAAGGAAATTTGGTTGCGTTTATGGAATAAAGTTACAAATAAAATATAAAAAGAGGATTTTCACTATGAAAAAAGTTTCGATAATTGTCCCATTATATAAATCAGAGCGATATTTGCCAAAGCTTTTAAACTCTATCTTAGAACAGACATATACGAATTTAGAGGTGATATTGGTAGATGATGGTTCGCCAGATGATAGTGGAATAATTGCTGATGAGTATAAGAAAAAAGACAATAGAATTTCAGTTATACACAAACAAAACGGGGGATGTTGTGAAGCCAGAAATGCAGGGCTTGACATTGCAACTGGGTATTACTTAATGTTTGCTGATGGGGATGACTGGCTAGAACCAGATTGTGTTGAGTATTTGGTTAAAATTGCTGAAGAAAATAACTGTGAAATGTCTACAACAGATGCTATATTTACTACAAGAGATAGAAAACAAAATGAGAATGATAATGTCAGAGTTTATAATAAAGAACAAGCGGTAGCTAGTATTATTAATACGTTTGTTATACCAGTTGGGCCATGGAATAAAATTTACACTATGGACGTGATAAGAAAAAACAGTATTAGTTTTTCTGTTCCATGGTTTGGTGAAGGCTTATATTTTTCGGTCATGAATGCTCAATATTCTAATAAAATGGCAGTGGGTCACAAGAAAGTGTACAACTATAGACTTAATAATCCCAATAGTGGATGTACAGTAAAAGATGTTCAAAACGGGATAAATTCATTGAGGAATATTAAGTATATAAAGAGTAAGTTGATTGTTGATGGACCTGCTATTACTAATGCACTTAATTGGCATATCGGGAGCAATAATTATAATTTGATAAATTTTATTTATAGTGCAAGTTCTATAAATAAATATGAGAAAGAATATAATTCGGCTTTACGTGATTTGAAATTATATGCACCTAAAGTATTACGACATTCAGAAATTGGTTTTAAAACAAAATTAAGCATTTTACTAAGAACATTTTTCCCTATTACATTTATTAAGCGTGATAATAAAAAGGCTAAACTTGCATATGAAAAGGATACGATGGAGTGATTGAAGATGGGAAAAAATTATTATCAAGTAAAGAATATTTCTTTGCAAAAAATTTGGAAAGTAAACCAAAGATGAAAGAATATAACTATAAATGCTAACTTTCGGTAAAACATGGAATTAGAAAAAAGTTGTGTGCAATCGAGTGTAAAAAATTCTTGAAAATGCTAGAGAGAATAGCATATTTCAGACCCGACATTGAAACCGGACTGTTAGAGTGCTATACTAAATTTACTATAATTTTCTGGAGGTTATATTATGCCCAGAACTAAAGGTAGCAAGAATAAGCCCAAAACTGCAACTACTGATTTCACATCGCAGATTGCAGAGAAGCAGTCTGCAAGAGAAGCACTCTCTGCTGAAATCACATCTATCACCACCAACATGGAGTCTCTGAAAGCTGACCTGAAAGAGAAGAAAGCATCGCTGAAAGCTATCGACAAGGAGATTGTCAAGCTGGAAGCAAAAAAGGAAAAGGCAGATGCCAAAGCTGCAGAAGAAGCAAAAAAGGAAGAGGCGGAATCCGTTCTGAAAAAGTTGCTTGCCGAAGGCATGAGTGCCGATGAAATCCTCGCTAAACTGAAATAACACGAAAAACCCGTGATGGACAGGCATAACGTGCCGTTCATTACGGGTTTTAGAGTTATAAGAACATAAGTTCATCCGGCGGCCACATCAAACTGAAAATGTGCCGGAAGGTTGAACTGCTTGATAAACGCATGATGCTGGGCGTGGTAGTGCCGTAAATCGTATCCCAAATGATGCAATTCCAGCAGCTTCACCAGCACCAGATTGAGGTGGATTCCCTTAGCAGCGGCAATCTGAGCAGCATCCAGCCCGCGCTTCGTCATTTGATAGACTTCATCACTGTCCAGCATCAGGTGGGATGTGAAAGCGTTATGCTCGTAAAGAAGGATGTGCTTGTCCTTAATGGTCAGAAACTTGTTCAGGGTATGCAAGTCCATAAGCAGCTGATGCTCAAGATAATGTCCGAGGGCATAGCCGCACACCATCTGCTTTGTCTGTTTGTCCAGCTGGCGATTGATAAGAATCAGTGGCTTATCAAAATAGAGCGAAAGTAAACCCAACATATCCTTAATGCGAGATGTTTCACTGATGTCTAGGCTGCAACTGCGCGCAATCTGTTTGATGTTGCGAGTTCCGGCATTTTGGACAAGTTCGTTAGCAGCTTGGTGAATAAATGCAGAATCCATAATGTGATCTCCTTCCGGGGATGGCATAGTGAATAGAACAGTGGTTTACAGGTTCATTATTCGTTCCTTTTCTCGTTTTTGTTCTCGGTACTTAAAATAGGCTTTGTGCATTTCATACATGATGCCGTCCATATCCTGTGGGGTCAACTCTCCGCTGGCAAATAGCTCAGTAAGCTCAAATGCGAGATGCTGGGCTTCTATTTTGCCCTTTTTTCCGTAGGCTTCGGCGGCACGTTCGATAAATAAAGACTGATCCGGCTGTAAATAGGTCAGAGGTACATGGAATATATCGGCCATCTTTTCAAGCATTTCAATGCTGCGAGGGTAGCGGCCATCACGCTCCCATCCGATGATCGTTCGTTTGTTGATACCCAGACATTGTGCCAATTCGTCCTGTGTTAAAGAATGTTTCTTTCGTAGATCGCGAACTTTCTCTCCAAATTTCATGTTTGCAACCTTTCTATGGCGTAGTTATCGTGCTGTAACAATGTGCAACGGGATTTGTAAATATTCAATCTGGAAGATGCAACGAATTTTCACATTTTCCTCTTGACACGGCGACACGACTTGCTTATAATATATGCTATATTCTATCATCTTTTGGATTATTATACCGTAAAAATCGTAAATATGCAAGCCGAAAAAGGTGAAAAAAGAGCGGAAGTTCAAAAGGTGAAATTGAATAGAAGAAAAAAGAAACTTAAACCAACACAAAGGAGGCCGTGAGAAGATGAGCAACGGAGAACATGAAATCCGCACCCCAAAGGGGCTGCGGATCGGGAATCGCAGTGTCGTTGATGGAAAGAATATGCTTCAGATCAAGCGTGGTGGCTGTGAAGATTATATTTCTGCTGAATCTCTGGTGGAGTGTATTCACGGCCTTCCCGTGAAGAGTATCGAATTTTTCACAGCAGAGAACCAACGGAAAGAAGCCTGAAGCAGAGTGCTTCATCGACACTGAAAGCGCAGAGGTGGAATCTTAGGCGGCACCTGGTTAGCCGACCAGCTCCACCAGACGTTCTTTTGGGTCTACAATATAATATCTGTTTGTTTAGAGCGATACCGTAGCAATATGTGATATAGGCCGGAACAGAATGAGCGAATGCAGCGCAGTAGTGCGCCTGTGAGTAACTCATCCTGTTCCGGTTTTTTTAATTTTTTTTAAAACACCTTGCGAAATGCCCTTCCAGCAATTCTATATATGAGAGACTAAACATCACACCTTAAAAGTGAATCATGAAATAGCGATGCAGTAGGAGAAGTCTTAGACTTCCCGTTCAAAAAAAACGGGTAAGTCTGGGACAACTTTTGCTGCATTTTTTGTTTCAGACCGCCCGCAGCCAAAAGGCAGAAAGGTGGACATTATGATGACATTCAAGGATCTGAAAAAGCTTGTTGAACTCCCTTCGTACAAGGAACAGCGTGTTCCAACCGTGAAGGCACTTGAGGTATCTGGTGTGCCAGTGGTAGCTGAGAAGATTCTGGAAAATCATGGAAGCATCAGTGTCTACCAAAATGGTTATGTGATTTACCGGGCGCATAAAAGAGTGACCGTTTTCTCGCTTCGCAACTGCGTACATTATAAATATGATGCACTGGAGGGTGCGGGGCATCACATTGAGGAAGAGGAATTTGATGAATACGAGTGGCACATCCGTCTGGTTCTGGAAGGAGAGGATCGTATTTTCATGAACTACGAGATCATTCAGGGAAAATGGATGCCATCCCGTGAGGACAGGGAGTATAAAGAAGAAATCCTGGAGGGAGTCGATGAAGCAGTCAGCACACTGGAAAGAATGATAAGTGAGGAAAGAGTGGAAGAATTGCTCTCTACTTTGACTGATTTGCAGAGAAAGGTCGTTCACATCCACCTGTTCCATGGTCTGTCTTTCACAGAGGCGGCAAAACACCTTGGCATGACTCGCCAGAATCTTACCGGAATTTATAACGCAGCAATTTACAAGATACAGAAAAAGCACTTCCGGGCACTGTGCAGTTGCTAACATATTATACATAATCAAAAGATGAGCCGTCCAATCACAGAAAACAATCTGAATTGGGCGGCTCAAAAATTTTTTTGAGTTTTTTTCAAAAACACCTTGCGAAATGACCTTTCTCCGATTCTAAGGATGAGAGGACAATACAAAACCTCTCACCGGAACCTTGAAAATTGAATAAGCCATCCCAGAGAGATACTTCTGATATTGAATGTGCATCCTGCGTGTCTTGTCAGAGAAAACGCCGCTGAAATATGGGGCAGGAACGGGCTGGGGCAGAATGGCAAAGCTCAAATAACAGCAGATACAATGCGGCGGAGTGTCGCAAGATGCTCCGTCGTAGGAATGTACTGTTATTTATAATAGTGCAAATCCAGCAGGAGGGGAGGTGATGAATCTACATGAAGTACCCGTATTTCAGAGGTCTGGAAGCAGACCGATACAGTTTCTACCGTGTGCCGAAAGCACTCATCAAGGTAGACCTGTTTGAAAAGATGTCTGGCGATGCAAAGCTGCTTTATGCAGTCTTGCTGGATCGGATGAATCTCTCGCTTAAAAATGGCTGGCAGGACGAGAATGGAAATGCCTACATCATCTGTACGATAGATGAAATCATGGATTCGATTCGATGTGCCAGACAAAAAGCGGTCAAACTGCTGGACGAGCTGGAACACGAATATCAGCTTATTGAGCGGCGCAGGCAGGGCTTGGGAAAGCCGAACCTGCTCTATGTGAAAGACCTCTATGCGGGACTTTCAGAATCGAACTACTGGAAGTATGAAAATCAAACTTCTGGTGGTTTGAAAAGCGAACTTCCGGGAGTATGGAAATCAAACGGAAGTAAGACTGATATAAATAATACTGATAGTAGTGAGACTGATCTAATCTATTCTGCACAATCTGGTGAAAACATATCCGGGGAGATGCGGGAAGATGAAAGGTATCGCTTCTATTTTCAAGACAAGCTGGAAATCCCAATCTTAGAGAAGAACTTCCCACATGACCGGGAAATCCTGATGGAGATTCTGGAACTTCTTGTAGAAACCGTAACCAGCAGAAAGAAGTTCCTGCGCATTTGCGGGGAAGAAAAGCCGAAAGAGGTGGTCAAAAGCCGCCTGATGAAGCTGGATTCCATGCACATCCAGTATGTAATGGAATGCCTGAAAAGCAATACCACACAGGTACGAAATATCAAACAATATCTGCTTGCCACATTGTATAATGCTCCGACCACGATCGACAGCTATTACGCTGCACAGGTCAGACATGATTTCGGATGGGGCGGCAGAAGCAATTAAGGAGGACGATGCAATGAGCGTGTTTTTTATGGATTTTGATATGGCTCCCTCGGTGATCTGGGCGAGAGACTTGTACGACCAGATGCAGATTCGGAGTGACTTCCGCAAGTGGTTCCCCCGGATGTGCCAGTATGGATTTGTGGAGGGCCGGGACTATGAGTTCGTTCCCCGTGTCCGTCCGCAGGATGAGGGCGGGCGCACGGTGCAGCGGTATGTGAAAGACTATCGGATCACGCTGGAGATGGCAAAGCAGTTGTACAAGCTCCACCACTTCCACAAGAATGACTGTTTCCGCAGCTGCGAAGGACAGCACTGCATGGGAACGGATCACTGGATGCAGGCAGTCATTGAACTGCTGCATCAGCACAAGTGCAAAAGCCACGCGCCGCCGAAGCGTTTTTACGAATCACAGCCGCCCGATTCGCTGGTGACAACGACACAGATCGCAAAAGAGTACGGCTGCGGTGCAAAGGTGTTCAATCGTCTACTCCATCTGCACGGTATCCAGTACCGGGCCAATAACCAGTGGGTGCTGTATGCAAAGCATCAGGATAAGGGATATACTGCAAACCTTGTTTTCCGGCTCCATCGGAGTGATGGCAGTGCAGTGGAAAAGCTGCATACGGCATGGACGCACAAAGGCAGGAAGTTTCTGTACCACGAACTGAAACGGCGTGGGATTCTTCCGATGGCAGAACAGGAGGGGTGAGCCTATGAACTTTACGAATAGCCCGTTTGAACGTATGATGCGCCAGCGTCCGGGAACGGACAGTGACCATCCCTGCATTTCCTGCCGACACCGCAGGGAGTGCGGCTACATGATGCACCAGTGCAGAAAGAAATTTCGTTCGGTCTTTGGCGATACAGCTCCCCCGGTATCAGGCACAGTCAGTGTCTGATGCCGTTTGGATAAAACTATAAACCGGAAAGGAGGGCGCAGGTGCAGGATGAAGTAAACGAAAAAACGATGGCATTGTGCATCAAAGGCGGAAAAATCTCGGCGCAGCTTCTGAAAGCAGCACTGACAAAGCTGCTTTCAGAGATCGAGAAGAAAAAACAACAGTCGAAGAAGATGGGAGGGCAGAACCGATGTAAGAGAGGAAAGCAGAGCATCAAGAGCCTGCAACAGAGCGGCGCACAGCTTACCAATATCGTTGTCACGGACAATAACATCAAGTCGTTTGACCGGGTAGCCCGGAAGTACGGCATTGATTATAGTCTGAAAAAGGCAGAAAAAGAGGGTAAAACCGAATATCTGGTCTTTTTCAAGGCGAAAGATGTAGACGTTATGACGGCAGCGTTCAAGGAATACACCGGAGTTTCGCTGAAAAAGGAGCAGCGGCAGTCCATCCGTAAGAAGCTGGAGCAGGCAAAGGAGCGTGTTGCCAAGCACCGGGAAATCACCAAGGAAATGACGAAAGACAGAGGGCAGGTGCGATGAGCCAGAAAAAGAAAACGACCGCACAGAGCAAACGACCGCGCAAAGCCCCCTCCAACCAGACAGGCGGAACGGCATGGGGCAAGAAAGCAGCGGCGGCAATCAGTGGAAAGATGCAGTCGGCAGATATGAAAAAGCTGATCCTGCTGAATTTTCCTTACATTATCGCCTTTTACATGGTGGAGAAAGCCGCATGGCTGTACCGACACTGTAATGGCGATATCATCGTGGACAGGCTGATGGTTCTTTTTATGAACTTCGGTCTGGCCTATAAGAGTTATCTGCCAAGTTTCCATCCGTTCGACTTGATGGTAGGTCTGATCGGTGCAGCAGCACTGAAAGCCGTGATCTACTTCAAGGGCAAGAACGCAAAGAAGTATCGGCAGGGAGAGGAATACGGCTCTGCCCGGTGGGGCAACCAGAAGGACATCGAACCTTTTATTGACCCGGTATTCGAGAACAACGTCATTCTCACGCAGACCGAACGGCTGATGATGAGTGGTAGACCAAAGCATCCGAAGTACGCCCGCAATAAAAACGTCATTGTGATCGGCGGCAGCGGCAGTGGCAAGACACGGTTTTACGTCAAGCCGAACCTAATGCAGATGCCCGAAAAGGTCAGCTATGTCCTGACCGATCCCAAGGGTACGATCATCATTGAATGCGGGAAGATGCTCTCGGATGCCGGGTACAAAATCAAAGTCCTGAACACGATCAATTTCAAGAAGTCGATGCACTATAACCCGTTCCACTATATCCGCAGTGAGAAAGATATTCTGAAACTGGTCAATACGATCATCGCCAACACGAAAGGAGACGGCGAGAAGTCCGGCGAAGATTTCTGGGTCAAGGCAGAACGCCTGCTCTACTGCGCACTCATCGGCTATATCTACTATGAAGCCCCGGAAGAAGAACAGAACTTCTCCACGCTGCTGGAATTTATCAATGCCAGCGAAGCCCGCGAGGATGATGAAGAGTTCAAGAATCCGGTCGATGAACTATTTGAGGATTTGGAAAAGGCTAAACCAGAACACTTTGCCGTGCGGCAGTACAAAAAGTACAAGCTGGCGGCAGGTAAAACGGCAAAGTCAATTCTGATTTCCTGCGGTGCAAGACTGGCTCCGTTTGACATCAAGGAACTGCGTGACCTGATGGCATACGACGAGCTGGAACTGGATATGCTGGGAGATCAGCGCACCGCAATGTTTGTTATCATCTCCGATACGGATGATACCTTCAATTTTGTGGTGTCGATCCTGTACACACAGCTATTCAATTTGCTTTGTGATAAGGCGGACGATGAACACGGCGGCAGACTTCCGTACCATGTGCGGCTGCTCCTGGACGAGTTTGCAAACATCGGCCAGATTCCAAAGTTCGATAAACTGATCGCTACCATCCGCAGCCGTGAGATTTCTGCTTCGATTATTCTCCAATCGCAAAGCCAGCTAAAGACTATTTATAAGGATGCCGCAGAAACCATCATTGGCAACTGCGACACGATGCTGTTCCTTGGCGGCAAGGAAAGCTCCACCCTCAAGGAGATTTCTGAAACCCTGGGCAAGGAAACCATCGACCTTTACAACACATCGGATACCCGTGGCAACAGCCCCTCTTTTGGCACGAACTACCAAAAGACCGGAAAAGAACTGATGAGCCGGGATGAGCTTGCAGTCATGGACGGCAGCAAGTGTATCTTACAGTTAAGAGGTGTCAGACCATTCCTGAGCGATAAGTTTGATATTACCAAACATAAGCGGTACAAGGAACTTTCGGATTTCGACAAGAAAAACGAGTTCGACGTAGAACGCTACCTGAAACACGAACTGCGGCTGCTCACCACGGAAGAATTTGACCTTTATGAAGTGGATGTGACCGAACAGGCACAAGGATAAGGAAGGAGACTTTTATCAACAGCAAGCGATACACCCTCCCACCCGTTCGGGCAGACCCTGAACAGGTGATCTGTATGACCGACACGAAATAACCACCATCTATCATGTGATTCCAAAAGGCTGACTTTATTGAAAATGAAAGGAGAAGCCAGAATCGCAGGAAGCGGGCAGCACCGAAGATGTGCCAGCCCGCTTTCCTTTTGGAATCGCAAATATTCATCAAATCTGCGGTCTGGCGAAAATAATATATGGAATTCTTTAATCAGTCTATTACCGTTCTGCAGACTCTCGTTGTGGCTATTGGCGCAGGTCTTGGCGTTTGGGGTGTTGTCAATCTGATGGAAGGATATGGCAACGACAATCCGGGTGCAAAGTCCCAGGGCATGAAGCAGCTCATGAGCGGTGGCGGCGTCATTCTCATCGGTACGCAGCTGATCCCTCTGCTCTCTGGTCTGTTCGGCTAAGCACCCGCGATAGGAGGTACTCCCGCCATTGTTCGATAATATCTTTGCAGCCATCGAAAAATGGATGCGGGAACTTCTGACAGGAATGGTGGAGTCCAACATGAGTACGATGTTCACGGATGTCAATGAAAAGACAAGTGAGATCGCGGCTCAGGTTGGACGCACTCCACAAAACTGGAACAGCAGCGTTTTCAGTATGATTCAGAACTTATCAGAGTCGGTGGTAGTTCCGATTGCCGGAATCATCATCACTCTGGTACTCTGCTATGAGCTGATCTCGATGCTGACCGAGCGAAACAACCTGCATGATGTAGATACATGGATGTTCTTCAAGTATTTTGTCAAGGCATGGGTCGCAATCTATCTGGTCAGCAATACGTTCACAATTACAATGGCAGTCTTTGACGTTGGACAATCGGTAGTCAATTCGGCTTCCGGTATCATCAACGGTGAGACTGCCATTGATGTTAGTTCGCTGTCCATGCAGATGCAGGCGGCGATGGCAACCATGGAGATCGGTGAACTGGTAGTGCTGGCTCTTGAAACCTTCCTTGTCAGCTTCTGCATGAAAATTATGTCGGTGGTGATAACTGTCATTGTCTATGGGCGCATGATAGAGATTTATCTCTATACATCGCTTGCCCCGATCCCGTTCGCAACGATGAGCAACCGTGAATGGGGTCATGTAGGAACCAACTATTTCAGAGGACTGTTCGCCCTTGCATTTCAGGCATTTCTGATGATGGTCTGTGTGGCGATTTACGCAGCACTGATTTCTTCGGTGCGGATTTCCAGCAATATGCACTCCGCACTGATCGGCGTTGCAGCGTATACCGTGATTCTGTGCTTCAGCCTGATGAAAACGGGAAGTCTGTCCAAACAGATCTTCGGCAGTCACTAAAACCGGGAAAATACGAGGAAAGGAAAGACAGCAGACAAAAGCCGTATCCCGGCGGCGTGTCTGGCTGTCATGGTGAAGAATGGCTTATGTAACGATCCCGAAAGACCTGTCCAAAGTCAAAAACAAGGTCTTTCTCAACCTGACAAAGCGGCAGCTCATCTGTATGGGCTTTGCGGCATCCATCGGTGTTCCGTTCTACTTTCTCACACGGGGAACACTTGGCACAAGCAACGCGGCGGCGGGCATGGTGCTGCTGATGCTCCCAGAATTTTTCTTTGCGCTGTTCGAGAAAAACGGGATGCACCTTGAAACCATCCTGACGAACTTCATCAATGTCCGTTTCAAACGTCCGGCGGTTCGCCGCTACGAGATCGAAAATCTGTACGAATATGAGCCGGAGAAACCTGTAACACCAAAAGTGAAGAAGGGAGGCATTATTGGGAAAAGAAAAGGATAAGAAGCCGCTGTTCGGCGGCATCTTCCAGAAATTCTTCAAGCCGTCTGCAAAGGCAGAAGCAAAAAAGAAGAAAGAGCATCACTTGACCGTGCAGCGGTCGATTCCGTATCTGGAAATGGGACGGGACGGCATCTGCCGGGTGGAGGAACATCTGTATTCCAAAACCGTCCGCTTCTATGACATCAACTATCAGCTCGCGCAAAACGAAGATAAGAACACCATTTTTGAAAGCTGGTGTGACTTCCTCAACTACTTTGATTCCAGCATCCGCTTTCAGCTTTCGTTCATTAACCACAAAAGTGATATGAGCGAATACAACAAGGTCATTCAGATTGAGCCACAGCATGACCAGTTCGATGATGTACGCATGGAATATGCGCAGATGTTGAAACAGCAGCTTGCCAAGGGCAACAACGGTCTGGTTCGGACGAAGTACATCACGTTCAGCATTGAAGCCAAAAGCGTGAAAGAAGCAAAGCCCCGGCTGGAGCGTATCGAAACCGATATTCTCAACAATTTCAAGGTGCTGGGCGTAAAAGCATATCCGCTGAATGGTGTGGAACGCTTACAGATCATGTACGAGATGTTCCATCAGGAGGAAGAACGGAAGTTTGAGTTCAGCTATGACCGCATCCTGCAAAGCGGCATGACTACCAAGGACTTCATTGCTCCGACCAGTTTTCTGTTCAAGAGCGGCAAGGACTTCCAGATGGGAGATACTATCGGCGCAGTATCCTATCTGAACATCCTTGCCCCGGAACTGACGGATAAGGTTCTGGCAGAGTTTCTGGACATGGACAAGAATCTGGTGGTCAGCATCCATGTGCAGTCGGTAGACCAGCTCAAGGCAATCAAACTCATCAAGGGCAAGATCACAGACCTTGACCGCATGAAGATTGAGGAACAGAAAAAGGCGGTGCGTTCCGGCTATGATATGGAAATTATTCCGAGTGACCTTGCAACTTATGGTGGTGAAGCCAAGAAGATTCTGGATGATTTGCAGAGCCGCAATGAGCGTATGTTCCTTATTACGGTGCTGTTCCTCAATGCTGCGAAAACCAAACAGGATTTGGACAGCGCAGTGTTTCAGACGGCTGGTATCGCTCAGAAGTTCAACTGTACCCTGAATCGGCTGGACTATATGCAGGAGCAGGGGCTTATGAGCAGCCTGCCGCTGGCAAATAATCTGGTTCCCATCAAGCGGGCATTGACTACAACTTCCACCGCCATCTTCGTGCCGTTCACCACACAGGAACTTTTCATGGAGGGCGATTCCCTCTACTACGGTCTGAATGCAGTGTCCAACAACATGATTATGGCAGACCGCAAACAGCTCAAAAATCCGAACGGGCTGATTCTGGGTACTCCCGGTTCTGGTAAATCGTTCAGTGCAAAGCGTGAAATGACGAACGTGTTCTTCACAACAACAGACGATATTATCATCGCAGACCCGGAAGGCGAGTATTATCCGCTGGTCGAAGCACTGGGCGGGCAGGTCATTCATATCTCATCCACCAGCCGGGATTACATCAATCCGATGGACATTAACCTGAACTATGCGGACGATGATAACCCGCTAGGTATGAAATCGGATTTTATCCTTTCCCTGTGCGAACTTATCATGGGCGCACGGGATGGCATGGAGCCGGAAGAAAAATCCGTCATTGACCGATGCCTGCCGCTGGTCTATCAGAAATATCTGAATGATCCGAAGCCGGAGAATATGCCGATTCTCGGTGATCTGTATGACTGCCTGCGGGAGCAGAAAGAACGGCAGGCACAGCGCATTGCCACGGCACTGGAAATCTACGTCAATGGTTCGCTGCGGGTGTTCAACCACCAGACGAATGTGGAACTGGATAACCGCCTTATCTGCTTTGACATTAAAGAGTTGGGCAAGCAGCTCAAAAAGCTGGGTATGCTCATCGTGCAGGATCAGGTGTGGAATCGTGTTACCATCAACCGCAATGCAAAGAAAAATACACGATACTACATTGATGAGTTCCACTTGCTCCTAAAGGAAGAGCAGACTGCCGCATACAGTGTTGAAATCTGGAAGCGTTTCCGAAAATGGGGCGGCATCCCCACGGGTATTACGCAGAACATTAAAGACCTGCTGGCAAGCCGGGAGATCGAGAACATCTTTGAAAATAGCGATTTCATCTATATGCTGAATCAGGCATCCGGCGATAGGCAGATTCTTGCAAAGCAGCTCAACATTTCGCCGTTCCAGCTTTCCTATGTGACGAACAGCAACGAGGGCGAGGGACTGCTGTTCTACGGCAACACCATTATCCCGTTCAAGGACAAGTTTGATACTTCGTTGAAACTCTATGGTCTTATGACCACGAAACCGAATGAAATTGCAAAATACAGGGAGAAGAAAGACGCATGATGAACGAGAAAAAACTGAGCCAGATGATCCTGAAGCTGCATGACCGTGCTGAGGCGGCAAAATACGATGGCGATTCCAGCCCGCCTTATCAGGAAGTGAAAATGCTGAACTTCCACGATGAGGAATCGGTGGTGCATACGGTGCTGGAGGACTTTTACGCAGTCGGCGCACTGGCAGATGAACTGACCCACGGATTCCACATGGAAGAACGGGGCTACATCGACCGCACAGAGGTCAATTCCCGGCTGATCGCTTTTGCCAGGGAGCTGGAGCGGATTCTCGATAAATGGGAGACTCATGCAGTCCTGATTGCATGAGTTTCCTGCCGGACGGGAGGTGAATCCGATGGCAGACAAGCGATTCCGGGGCAGAGATAAAATCGTCCAGAAAATGACCAAAGACGGTCTGGTGGAAGAGAATCTCCGCACCGGGGAAACCAAGTCCGCAGTTGAAGAAGAACCACCGAAGCAGGAAGATTCGGAAAAAGACGCTGCGGAAAGTGCAGAAGAAACCCCTGTTGTGGAAGAAGAGGTGTGCATGGATGCCGAGGAGGGAGAGGAGGAAAAGCCACGGCGCAGCACAGCCAAACAGAGTACAGAGTATTATAAAGCCCATCAGGAGGATGGCAAAGCGAAAGAAAAAGATGCTTCGCCAGTGGACGAAGATGCAGAGCCTGCGCTGAAGAAAAAGGGCCGCTTATCCTTTGATGATGAGCAGCAGGGCGGCATCGTCCGGGGCGCAGGGCTGGGCATTAAGAAGGTGGCGAAGAAAGGAGTGGATACCGCCACTGGTTTTGCCCATAACAAGGTGCATCAGGTCGAAAAAGAAAACTCCGGCGTGGAGTCGGCGCACAAGAGCGAAGAAACGCTGGAAGGATTGTACCGTTTCTTTAAAGGCAGGAAAAAGACCAGAGAAAAATCTGCCAGAGCTGAGAAGAAAGTCGAGGTTGAGAAAAAATCCAGCCGTCTGAAATTTTCGGAGAGTGAGGGCGGCATGGCCGAAGAAGTGGCAGAAACGTCACTGAAAAAGAAACCGCACCTGCCACCACCGACTGCCGCAGGAGATGAAGCAACAAAGACAGTCGGTTCAAAATTCTATCAGAAAAAGCAGTATAAGGATGCCTATGCAGCAGCCAAGCGAGGTCGGAAAGCTGGAAACGCTGCCAGCAAGCAGGCGGCAACGGCGGCGAACACGCTTGCCGAAAAAGCAAAAGCGGCGGTGCAGGAAATCGTTGTGCAGAACAAGACCCTGTGGGCGGGACTTGGCATCGCAGCACTGATGGTCATGCTGATTATGGGCGCATTTTCAAGCTGTTCCGCAGCGATCCAGGGAACGGGCAGCACCTTTATCGGAACGACGTATCCTAGTAAGGATGCTGACATGAAAGGTGCAGAAGAAGATTATCTGGAACTGGAAAAGAAGCTGGATGAGCAGATACGGCAGATGGAGTCCACGCATCCCGGCTATGACGAATACCGTTACCAGTTGGATGAGATCGGGCATGACCCGTATCAGCTGATATCTCATCTGACTGCCGTATATGAGCAGTTCACCAGAGGACAGGTGAAAACCGTCATCAAGTCGCTGTTTGAGCAGCAGTATCTCCTGAAAGTCTGGGAAACGATAGAGATTCGCACACGCATGGAAACCAGAGTAGGGATTCGGCCAACGATTGACGCTTTTGGAAACGTCAGCATGGAAACCTATACCTATCAGGAAGAAGTGGAGTATGAGTACAAAATCCTCAACGTCCTGCTGAAGAACAAGGGCTTTGACACCATTGCCAGAAAGAACATGGATCGGAAGCAGACTGGGCGGTATGATGCCTACAATCTGACCTATGGCAATCGCCCGGAACTGTTTGGCGCAGGCTCACCTACATACAGCGGCGGCACAACAGGAAGCATTGGCTCTGGCGGTTCGGGTGGAACAGGCGGCAGTTCCGGCGGTGGTTTCCGATATGATATTCCAGAAGAAGCCCTGTCGGATGAAAAGTTTGCAAGGATGATTGCAGAAGCCGAAAAGTATCTGGGTATGCCGTATGTGTGGGGCGGAAGTTCGCCCAGCACCAGTTTTGATTGCTCTGGCTTTGTCTGCTGGGTCATCAATAACTGCGGCAATGGCTGGAATGTCGGACGCACGACAGCAAACGGACTGCGCGGCAAGTGCAGCTACGTTTCTCCTGCAAATGCACAGCCGGGTGACTTGATCTTCTTTGAAAAAACCTATAATACCGTCGGCGCGTCGCACGTTGGCATCTATGTTGGCAACGGCATGATGATTCACTGCGGCGACCCGATTTCTTATACCAGCATCAATTCGACCTACTGGCAGAACCACTTCCTTGGTTTTGGCAGAATCAAGTAGAGGAAAGGAGAGAAGCTAGATGAGCAAAAAGCTGAAGAAGTTTTTGAATGACGCAGAGAAAACCGAAAGCAAGATCGCGGAACTGGAAGAGTACCTGAGAAATGTCCGGGCTGCACAGAAAAAGGAAGAGGACAATGAGATCGTTCGGGCTATCCGCAGCACAAAGCTGGGCGGGCGTGACCTGTTGGCACTGCTGGAAAATATCCAGGCGGGGAATGTGACGTTCCAGACAACCGTGAATAACGAGAATAAGACTTCGGAAGAAGCAGAAATGGAGGATGTGATTGCGAAAGATGCTTAAAAAGCTGGGTATTGTGATTCCCAGTGCAGTGCTGACCCTGCTGATGGCGGTAGGCTTTTCCACTCCGGCATTTGCCTATGTGGAGCCGGAAGTCAAGGAAGAGCCTGCACAGGTCATTGAGGAAGAGGAACCCACCGAGGAAGAGAAGATTCCGTTCACCATTGCGGGCAATGGTGAGGTGGAGGATAACATTACGGACGATTCCAGTAAGGAGTTCTTCACGGTCAAGACCAAGGGCGGAAATACCTTTTTTCTAGTGATCGACCGGGCAAGGAACAGCGAGAATGTGTATATGCTCTCCATGATCGACGAATACGATTTGCAGGAGTTTCTAACCGATGAGGAACGCAACGGCAAGGAAGAAGAGAAGCCGGCAGTCGTGCTACCGGAAACCAAACCTGAGCCGGAACCGGATGTCGAGATCGAAGAGCCGGAACAGGACGATGGAAAGCTGACCAAGATTCTGGCAATCGTATTTGTTATGGGTGTAGGCGGTGCAGGCGCATTCTTCTATTTCTACATTTATAAGCCGAAGCAGAGTGAGCCGGAAGTATCGAAAGAAAATCTGGAATATGAAGCTCTGCCGACAAAGAATGAGGATGAGGAAGCAGGGCAGGACGCAGAAACCGAAGAATAATAGAAAAACCGTATAATCTAGTGGTGCAGGGATGGTCTGATTCGGACTGTCCCTGCTTTTTTCAAACAAGCAGGAGGATACATGAAATATCTTGTGATAGCAGAAAAGCCGAGTGTGGCACGTTCCATCTCGAAAGTAATCGGTGCATACAAACATGAGGACGGGTATCTGGAGGGTGGGGATTGCGTGGTGAGCTGGTGTCTGGGGCATCTGGCAGAGTATGCAGCCCCGGAGTATTACGATGAACGCTATAAAAGCTGGCGGTTTGATGATCTTCCGATTCTCCCGGAAGAATGGAAATTGTTGGTTTCGGAAGATAAGAAAGCGCATTTCAATATCCTGCGAAAGCTCCTCCGAAGCAAAGATTTTGATTATGTGGTAAATGCCTGCGACGCGGGGCGTGAGGGCGAAGCAATCTTTCGCCGCGTGTACGGTCTGGCAGGCAGCAAACTCCCGGTCAAACGGCTGTGGATTAGCAGCATGGAAGATTCCGCTATCCAGCAGGGCTTTGATTCCTTAAAGGATGGCGCAGAGTATGATAACCTGTTTGCCGCTTCGGAGTGCAGGGCAAAGGCAGACTGGCTGATTGGTATGAATGGCACACGGGCTTTTACCAAGAAATACGGCAGGCGGCAGACCATTGGACGGGTGCAGACTCCGACACTGGCAATGCTGACGGAACGGCAGAACAAAATCCAGAACTTTGTGAAAGAGCCGTATTACAAAGTAGAAATCACAGGAAATGGCATCGTGGCAGAATCGGAACGGATGGCACAGGAGCAGGATGCGGATACCATGCAGGCAGCTTGTGATGGACAGTGTGCCGTAGTTGGCAGCATCGAGCGCAAACGGAAAGAACAGTCTGCGCCGAAGCTGTATGACTTAACGACCTTGCAGCGAGAAGCTAACCGCTATTATGGTTTTACCGCCAGTCAGACTTTGAAGATCGTACAGGAATTGTACGAAGAAAAGCTGGTGACATACCCGCGAACGGACAGCCAGTACATCACGGAAGATATGCAGCAGACCATGGCAGATTTGCTCAAACACTATGGCGGCGAAGCAGATGGAGTAAAGCAGGTGGTCAATAACAAAAAGGTCACTGACCACCATGCGATTCTGCCGACACTGGAAAGCTGCAAGCGTGGGTCAAACAGCCTGTCCGGGGATAAGGAAAAGGTCTTTGCTCTCATCGTCTGGAAGATGCAACAGGCAGTACAGCCGCCATACATCTATGAAGATGTTCTGGTAACAGTATGCTGTCAGGACAGGAAATTCACTGCAAAATACAAAAATGTCTTGCAGGCGGGACATACCGCAATGCCTGTTCCGTTTGCAGAACAGGAAAAAAGCAAGGATATGGCATTCCCCAAGAAGCTGGAACAGGGCGAGGTGATTCCTGTGGTGAGCGCGGAGAAAAAGCAGGGCTTTACATCTCCGCCGAAAGCATTTACCGAAGACACCCTGCTTTCTGCAATGGAAAGCGCAGGCAACAAGGAGTTTGAAAAAGACACGGAAAAGAAAGGACTGGGAACACCTGCGACCCGTGCAGCGATTCTGGAAAAGCTGGTATCTTCCGGCTATGTGGAACGCAAAGGCAAGCAGATTCTTCCCAGTGCAGAGGGGGTTACGGCAATCGCAAATATCCCGGATTACCTGAAATCGGCAAGCATGACCGCTGAGTGGGAAAATGAACTGCTGCGGATGGAACGGGGCGAAACAAAGCCCGCCGACTTCATGCAGGGCATCGGTGGATTGCTGGAACGAATGCTGGCAGACCTCCGGCAAATTCCGACCGTACAGGAATCACCTATTTATAATAAGGTATCTATCGGGAACTGCCCGGTATGTGGAAAGCCCGTCTGTGAAGGCAAGCTGAATTTCTATTGCTCTGACCGGGACTGTAAATTTGCCCTCTGGAAAGAAAGTAAATACCTTTCCGGCATGAAAAAGACGCTCACAAAGAAGATGGCAACTGACCTTTTGAAGAAAGGACGTACCTATGCAAAAGACTTCTACTCTGCCAAAAAGGACAAGACCTTTGCCGCAGATCTTGTTATGGCAATAGAAAATGGCAGGGCGCAGTACAGTCTTGAATTTCCGAAAGCACCAGCTAAGAAGTAAGGAGGGAACGATTGGCGAAATTTAACGATATTCGGGAACTTGCCCAGCAGAACGCACGGTGGGTAAGCAATTCTCCGAAAGACTGGATGAACTATCTGGATGTGGCGGCACGGCTGTACCGCTATTCGTTCAAAGATACTCTGCTGATCCATGCCCAGCGCCCTGATGCGACCGCCTGTGCAGAGCTGGAAGTCTGGAACAAGAAAATGAACCGCTGGGTAAACCGTGGCGCAAAAGGCATTGCGCTTTTGGACGATGCCAGCCCACGGGCAAAGCTGCGCTATGTGTTCGACATTGCGGACACGCATCTGGTGCAGGGCGGCAGAACGCCGATCCTCTGGCGCATTGATGATTCGGAACACCAGCAGATGATCCTCGACCATCTGGCAGATACTTATGCTCTGACGCAGACGGACAGCATGAATGCTGCGCTGATGGAACTGGCACAGCAGTTGACCGCTGAAAATCTGGAAGAAGCGATGGATGGTCTGGAATATGAGGTGGCAGACACTTTTCTGGAAGGACTGGATGAAGATAACCTCCGTGTCCGTTTCCGGGAGTTAATGACCAACAGTATTTTCTATACCCTTTCCCGACGCTGCGAACAGGAACCGCTGGAAGTTTTGGAAGATGAGGATTTTATCCGTATTGTGGATTTCAACCAGCTTCCGGTTTTGACGTTCCTGGGCAATGCTGTTTCGGAACAATGTGAAGCGGTTCTCCGTGACATCGGACGGGAAATGCAGAAAATTTACCGAAAAGAAGTCACAGAACATCTTGCAAAAACTGCCGACAGCTTGTATAATACCAGTACGGACTTTAGCACATTAAAGCGTGAAACTGAAACGAACATCACTGAAGGAGGAAAACCGTATGGAACTGACTTATCACCGCAAGGGGGACTACCTGTTTCCGAACCTGACCGTACAGGACGAGCCGATGAGCATTGGGAAGTACGGGATGCTGCGCAGAACGTATCTG
>ERZ825670.1217-NODE-1217-length-29492-cov-6.579916_pt1 | contig 29492 bp, 29 predicted proteins | sample MGYA00519929_ERZ825670 | MGnify/ENA primary metagenome ERZ825670 (study PRJEB31778, sample SAMEA3449207) | human gut metagenome | biome: human gut; feature: human-associated habitat; material: faeces | place: United Kingdom | collected 2010/2012 ...
TTTTGTATAGAACAACTGCACGCGCTGCGCAAAGGAGTGCGTGCGGCTTCTTTATCGGCTTTCGATTTGGTCTGCTCCTTGCGGCCGCTGCCGCTCTGCGGCGGGGTTTCGGTCATTTTCTTGCCGGGGGATAAGGCTTGCGCTCATCGGTCAGACCGAGCAGATAATCCGTGCTGACCTGATAATAACGGGCAAGCGCAATCAAGGCTATGCTGGGAATGTCGAGCACACCGTTTTCATAGCGCGAATAGGTCGTCTGCCCGACATTCAGTACAGCGGCAAGCTCCGCTTGCGTTTTGTCCGCATCCTCACGCATATCACGCAGTCGCCGATACATGAAATCACCTCAACGACATTATAAAAATGCGGTTATTGCATATTGCATTTCATGCGAAAAACGCATAAAATGATGTTGAGGTGAAAAGTATGGGGATCTATCAGCTTTATTTTCTGAAAATGCACAGCAAGCTGCTGTTTCTCTCCCGAAATGCGGGAACAAAAGACCCTGCATTTCTATCGCGGGTCCTGGCGGATACACTGGCTGCGGCCAAGGAAGCCATGCGGGGACGTAACTTCGCCCACTCGCCATACCGGACGAAGATCATCACGCTGGCATCGGGCGCGGCGGCTGCGCTCGTCCATCTCGAGCAGGGTGAGCTTGAGAAAATGCGCGAAGAAATTCTGACCGCTTTAGAAGCCGCCGCAAAATAACTCCCCGTAACCTCACCGCAGAGCGGCAGCGGCCGCAAGGAGCAGCCCAAATCGAAAGCTGCAATAAGAAATTGCACGCACTCTTTTGCACAGCGCGTGCAGTCGGCCTATTGTCAGGCTTTCTATGGCAGGGTTGAGGGGCCGCGGCCCCTCATGTGTTTTCCGACCGCTTTTGCACATACAAAAGCGGTCCCTGCGGAGCACAGGCGTGCTCTGCCCCGCGCTGCTCAGCGCGAAAAGAGGGGGTATTCTCCGCCGTAGAGAATGACCCCTTTGTTATAAAAAAAGAGACGCTTTTACAGCGTCTCTTTTCATTTGCACTTTTTACGCGTTCTTCGCGAGGTCGCAAAGAGCGGTGAACGCGACGGCGTCGTTGATCGCCATCTCGCTGAGCATCTTGCGGTTGATCTCGATGCCCTTGACCTTCAGACCGTGCATGAAGGTGGAGTAGTTCATGCCGTTCATCTTGCAGGCGGCGGAGATGCGGGTGATCCACAGGCTGCGGAAATCTCTCTTCTTGAGCTTGCGGCCGGTATAAGCGTAGGTCAGGGACTTCATCACGGCCTGGTTGGCCATCTTGAAGTGGCGGGATTTGTTGCCCCAATAGCCCTTCGCGAGCTTCAGAGTCTTGTTTCTTCTTTTGCGCGTCATCATCGCGCCCTTAACACGTGCCATATCAGTAAGCCTCCTTAAAGCGTATCGTAATTATCTTATTTGTAGGGGATCATCTTGCGGATGGTGCCGGCAACGGTAGCGTCGGCATAGCCGCCCGCACGCAGGTGACGGGTACGCTTGGTGGGCTTCTTGGTCAGGATGTGGCTCTTGAAGGCCTTGGCCATCTTGACCTTGCCGGTCTTGGTCAGGTTGAATCTTTTCTTGGAACCGCTGTGGGTCTTCAGCTTGGGCATGGTAGTTTCTCCTTTTCGTATATTGTGTTACTTCCCGGTCTTGGGGGAAAGGAATATGGACATACTGCGTCCTTCCAGCTTGGGCTCTTTATCCAATGTCGCCACCTCGGCACACTGCTCGGCGAAGCGCACCAACAGGTCTTTGCCGATGTCGGTATGCGCCATCTCGCGGCCGCGGAAGCGGACCGAGACCTTGACGCGGTTGCCGTCGGCAAGGAACTTTTGGGCATTCTTGAGCTTTGTGTTGAAATCGCCGACATCGATGCCGGGCGACATACGGATCTCTTTGATCTCGACCACGTGCTGGTTCTTCTTCGCTTCCTTTTCGCGCTTGCCCTGTTCAAAGCGGAACTTGCCGTAGTCCATGAGCTTGCACACGGGGGGCGTAGCCTGCGGGGAGATCTTGACGAGGTCAAGCCCCTGCTCGTCGGCGATCCGCTGCGCCTGAGCGGCAGACATGATGCCGAGCTGCTCACCGGTGGAACCGATCAGACGGATCTCGCTGTCTCGAATGTCCTCATTGAGCTGATGCACATCCTTGCTAATACCGAAGCACCTCCATTAAATGATTTGACCAAACAAAAACGAGCGCAGCCATGCCGCACCCGTACAACAAACGCAAAGCGCCCACGCGCTTTTTCGATCATTGACCTTCTCGCTTTCGCTAAAGGTGAGAACGGATGCTGCCGTTCTTCTTTGTTTTGCGTAGGTATGATACCACCTCCGCCGCCGTTTGTCAACGATAATTTGCGGAAAAATGCCGTGAAGAAGAAATTTTTCCATTTTTCGGCCGCGCTGCGGATTTTTGCGCGCCGTGTATAGTTTTTCCGCCGCGCGGAAAAACTATCTGCCGTAGCAGAACAAAGGAAAGGAGGCGGGCACATGAAGGAGAAGAACCAGAACAAGGAGCAGAACACCAATCAGAACCAGGAGCAGAACCAGAACACCAACCAGCGCTGAGCTTGCATAAGAATGGGAAGGGGACGGCACGAGGCCGTCCCCTTCCCGCGTTTCTTCCTGCAAATCTTTTCTTGTATTTTTCGGTGAGGTTTTATATAATAGGTGCGTTATCATTCAGGAAAGGAAGCGGCGCATGACAGACGCGATCGTGCAATGGCTGCTCTCGGCGGGTGAGGGAAAATTCCTTGCGACCGTGCTCATTTCGATGCTGCCGGTCATCGAGCTGCGCGGCGGGCTGCCCGCCGGCGTAGCAATGGGGCTTCCGCTCCGCGAGGCCTTTTTCGCGGCGCTGCTCGGCAACCTGCTTCCCGTTCCGTTTATCATCCTTTTCGCGCGCAGGGGCTTTGCGTGGGTCCGCGCCCATATCCCGCGCCTCGGGCGCTGGGTCGACCGGATCGAGCGGAAGGCTTGGAGCAAGAGCGACAAGGTCGTGCGCTATCAGGCGTGGGGGCTGCTGCTCTTCGTCGCCGTGCCGCTGCCCGGCACGGGCGCGTGGACCGGCGCGCTGATCGCAGCGCTGCTCGATCTGCGGCTCAAGCTCGCCGTGCCCGCCATCACCGCCGGCGTGTTCCTTGCGGGCATCATCATTTCACTTCTCACCTACGGAGCTGCTGCGCTGCTATGAAAATTCTCGTTTTTTCCGACTCCCACGGCAATGAGGACAACATGATCCGCGCCGTGGAGCGGGAGCGTCCCTCTACGCTCGACGCCATCGTACACCTCGGCGACGGCTGGCGCGACGCGGAGGCGCTGCACCGCCTGTATCCCCGCATCCCGCTCGAGCAGGTGCCGGGCAACTGCGACCTCGGCCGCTTTGAGGAGCGCGAGCGCGTCGTCTTTTTCGGCGACTGCCGCGTGCTGCTCTGCCACGGGCATACGCTGGGCGTGAAGTCCTCGCTGCTGCGCGCGTCCTACGAGGCGCGAGAGCGCGGCGCGCAGGCGCTGCTTTACGGGCACACGCACATCCCGCACATCGACTACCACGATGGGCTGTGGCTCGTCAATCCCGGCAGCATCGGCGACCATCGCCGCCCGTCCTACGGGGTGCTGACGGTCGAGGGGGACAAGCTCTCCCCCGCAAATTTTACTTTGGAATAAAAATAAATCAGGAGATGACCTTACCATGCCCTCCGAACCCTTGATCGCACTTGCACTGAGCCTGCTCATCAGTCTTGCTCCCTTTCTGCCGGCGGCGGAAAAGTCCGCGCCCGAGGAGGAGCCCGCCCCCGCCGTCGAGGAGCAGCCCGCCCTCAGCGCGGAGCAACTTGCCGCGCTCGCGCAGACGCCCGCCTCGTGGTTCGACGAGCCGGCCCTGCTGGACGCGCTGTCGAAGCTGCCGCACTACGACGAGACCCGCGCGCAGCGTTACCTTGCCTATCGCACCGGCGGCGCCTGGACGCTCGAGCAGGTGCTGCGCATCGTGAACACGGACAACGATCTGCCGCGCTTTACCGCCGCGGTGGACGCGGACCCGGACGACGGCGATCTCATTCTGGTCAACAAATACAGCCGTCTCGCGAGCGACTATGTGCCGGAGGACCTTGTGACGGTCGAGCCCGCCTACTCCAACGGCGGCAAGCTCAAGAGCGAGGTCAACGACGCCTTCTGCGACCTGGTCGAGGCCATGTGGGCGGAGACCGGGCTGCACCTTGTCAACGCCTCGCCCTACCGCAGCTACCAGACGCAGAAGAATCTCTACGCCCGCTACCGCACACAGTACAGCGAGGCAACGACCGACCGTTTCTCCGCCCGCGCGGGCTACAGCGAGCATCAGACCGGCCTTGCGCTGGACGTCATCGCTCCCGGCGGCACGCTCAACGGCTTCAAGAACACGCAGCAGTTCATCTGGATGCGCGACAACGCCCACCGCTTCGGCTTTATCCTGCGCTACGGCGACGGCATGGAGTACATCACCGGCTACAAGTTCGAGCCATGGCACTACCGCTACGTCGGCGTCGACGCCGCGACGTTCATCTATGAAAACAATCTCACGTTCGAGGAATACTACGCCTATTATGTAAAAAAATAAGCCGCCCTCCGGCAGCTTTACGGCAAAAAAGAAACAGCCCTTGACCGCTTTTTCTCTCGCGCGGTCAAGGGCTATTTCTCTGCGCTCTTATTATCTAACATCCTTGGTTACCTCTCTTTCTGCAAAGTCGGCGGCACCGGATAACGCTTGCACATGGTGTCACTCTCGCTCTATATCAACACCGCAGGAGGCGGTGAACTCCGTTTATGACGTTTCAACATTCGAGAGTGCCGGGACCGGTCGTCGGTGCCTTCGGGATCAGCTGTACATTGGACTCACCCTTTCTTGAGGTGCTTTTACTATAGCACATCTCCGCGCCCCGCACAAGCCGCCGAACGCACGAAAAAGGCGTGGAAAAAACTGTGCAGAGCTATGAACTTTTCGCTTTCGCGCAGTTTTGTGTTGACACGGTAAACCGTAAAATGATATAGTGTAAGTGTTGTGGGGCCTTTCCCCCGCAAAAAAGGAAGCTCCGGCGGCTGCCGGAGCTTCCCTTTTTATTCTTTTATTCCACGGTGACGGATTTGGCAAGGTTGCGGGGCTTATCAATGTCACAGCCGCGCTGGAGCGCGATGTAGTACGAGAAGAGCTGGAGCGGCACGACGCCGAGCGAGGGCAGCAGCATCGCCGCCGTGTCGGGAATGGTGAGGACGTGATCGACGGTCTTTGCCATTTCGCCGCGGTGGCTCTCCGTGGTGAGCGCCAGCACATCCGCGCCGCGGGCCTTGACCTCAACGACGTTGCTCATCGCCTTATCAAAGAGCGGGCCGTAGGTGCCCAGCGCGATGACGAGCGTGCCGTCCTCGATGAGAGAGATCGTGCCGTGCTTGAGCTCGCCGGAGGCGTAGGCCTCGGAGTGGATGTAGCTGATCTCCTTGAGCTTGAGCGAACCCTCGAGGCCGAGCGCGTAGTCGAGGTTGCGGCCGATGAAGAAGACGCTCTCGTGGTGGAAGTGCTGCGCGGCGTACTTCTGAATGTCCTCGCAATGGCCGAGCGTTTCCTTCACCTTGTCGGGCAGGAGCGCAAGCTCACGCACCGCGTCGGCGTATTCCTCCTCCTTCACCGTGCCGAGGATCTTGGCGAAGCAGAGGCCGACCATATCCAGCACGGCGAGCTGCGTGGAATACGCCTTGGTGGTGGCGACGGCGATCTCGGGGCCTGCCCAGGTGTAGAGCACGTCGTCGCTCTCGCGGGCGATGGACGAGCCGACCACGTTGACGATGGAGAGAATGTACGCGCCGCGCTTTTTCGCCTCGCGCAGCGCCGCCATGGTGTCGAGCGTTTCGCCGGACTGGCTGATGATGATGACGAGCGTCTTATCGTCCACGATGGGATCGCTGTAGCGGAACTCGCTCGCCAGCGCGACCTCGACGTTGCGGCGCAGCAGGTGCTCCAGATTGTACTTGCCGACCATGCCGACGTGGTAGCTCGAGCCGCAGGCAACGATGAAGATGCGGTCAAAACCCCGAATTTTCTCCGGCGTGAGCTTGAGGTCGTCGAACACGATCTCGCCGCCGCGCAGACGCGGCGCGATGGCGTGGCGCAGAGCATCGGGCTGCTCCATGATCTCCTTGAGCATGAAGTGCGGGTAGCCGCCCTTCTCCGCCGCGCTGACCTCCCACTCGATGTGGTGATGCTCCTTTTCGATGGGCTGCTGCATGGCGTTGTAGAGCTGAATGCCGCCGCGGGTGAGCACGGCGATCTCGCCGTCGTCCATATACACCACGTCGCGCGTGTGCCTGATGATGGCGGTCGCGTCGCTCGCGAGGAAGCTGCAGCCCTCGCCGAAGCCGAGCAGCAGCGGCGCGTCCTTGCGCGCGGCGATGATGCGGTCGGGGCAATCGGCGCAGAGCATACCGAGCGCGTAGGCGCCCTCGATGCGGCGCAGCACGCGGCCCACGGACTCGAAGAAGTCGCCGCACTCGTTGTAGTAAAACTCGAGCAGCTGCGCCACGACCTCGGTATCCGTTTCGGATCTGAAGGTCACGCCCTGCGAGATCAGAAATTCCTTGAGCTCGACATAGTTTTCGATGATGCCGTTGTGGATGACGGCAAACTTGCCGTTCTCGCTGACGTGGGGGTGGGAGTTGACGTCGTTCGGCGCGCCGTGGGTCGCCCAGCGGGTATGGCCCATGCCGATGGTGCCCTCCACATCCGCGCCGCCGTGGACGAGGTCGCTCAAGGCCTTGAGCCGGCCCACGGTTTTTTTGACCTGAAGCTCATGCCGCGGCGAAACGACCGCGATACCGGCGCTGTCGTAGCCGCGGTATTCCAGACGGGCGAGGCCGTCGAGCAAAATGGGGGCAGCCTGCTCGCTGCCGACGTATCCAACGATACCACACATAAAAAAGTTCTCCTTTATGATCACAAAAGTCTCTGCGGAGCGCAGGGCTCCGCCGCAGGGCGCAATACGTCCTGCGCGATCAAAAGGGGAAACGCACAGAGATTTCACCTTTTCCGTTCCGTCACAGTCCCTCTGTTCCGCGGTCGCCCGCGTATTTGTCGGCTGTGTGCGCGCCGGAACCGCACGGGGAGGCATCCGCCGAAAAATTCGATCACCTCCCGCCTCGTCGTCCTCCGCGAGGGAGGCTCATGGCGCTTTGTCGGTTTTGAGCCGAAAACTCCTTTCTTTGTCTGTGCTTTGAAAATGGAATCTATCTCCACCGTCAGGATATGACGGAGGAAGGCAATAAAATGTTCCCGCGCGGGGCAAAATAAGGCGAAAAATCCTTACGGGAGGCTCCGCCATGGTCACCGCTTTTGTGCGCACGATCCTTTTATACTTCATCATCATGCTCGGTCTGCGGCTGATGGGCAAGCGCCAGATCGGCGAGCTGGAGCCGACTGAGCTGGTGCTCACGATGCTCATTTCCGACCTTGCCGCCGTGCCGATGCAGGATTTCGGCATCCCGCTGCTCAACGGCGTGGTGCCGATCGTGACGCTGCTCGCGCTGTCGATGCTGCTCTCGTATGGCTGTATGCGCTCCATCCGGCTGCGGCGGCTCGTGTGCGGCAGCCCGACCACGCTCATCAAGGACGGTCAGCTTCAGCAAGCCGCCATGCGGGCGAACCGCTTCACGCTCGACGAGCTCATCGAGGCGCTGCGCAGTCAGGGCGTGACCGACCTCACGACGGTGAAGTACGCCATTCTGGAGACGGACGGGCAGCTCTCCGTGCTGCTCTACCCCGCCGAGCAGCCGGTGACGCCGAAGCAGCTTGGGCGCGCGGTGAAGGACGATCTTTTCCTCCCGCAGGTGCTCATCAACGACGGGCGCGTGCTCGACGACGGCCTTGCCTATCGCGGCCTGACGCGCGGCTGGCTCACGCGGGAGCTTTCCTCGCGCGGCTATCGCAGCCCCTCGGAGGTGCTGCTCCTCACCATCGACGACGCGGGCAGGATCCTCTGCATCGGAAAGGAGGGAGCGAAATGAGGCGTTGGCTCTCTCCCCTGCTGGTGCTCGCGCTGCTCTTCGGCGGCGCGATGGCCAACGCGCGTTATGTCTCAAAAAGTGTGGACGGCTGGTGCGCGGGCGTGGAAGCCGCTCTTGCCGCCGCCGAGGCGGAGGACTGGGAGGGGGCGCGCGAAGCGCTCGGCGCGGTGTACGCCTCCTGGGACGCGCGGCAGACCTACTTTCACATCATGGTCGAACACGCGGAGCTGGACGCGGCGGAGGCGCTTTTCGCCGTTTCGCACAGCTTCGCCGAAAGCGAGGACGGCGCAGAGTTCCGCGCCAACACCGCCGAGCTGCTCACGCAGCTGCGGCTGCTCAACGAGATGGAGGAAATTTCGATCAAGAATATACTTTAAGGCGGCATTGCGCAATTCGCCGAAGCACGAAGACGCAATTGTGCGGTGTCGCCTTAGGTCTTGTCCGCAAGGAGCTTGTTGAGTTCGTGCATAAAGGTGTCGATGTCCTTGAACTGGCGGTAGACGGAGGCGAAGCGGACGTAGGCGACCTCGTCCACGCTGCGCAGCTTGTCCATCACCTGCTCGCCGATGGCCTCGGTCGAGACCTCGCGCTCGAGGGAGTTTTGCAGGTTCTGCTCGATCTCCTCGCTGATGCGTTCAAGCTCGTCGAACGACACAGGACGTTTCTCGCAGGCGCGGATCATGCCGCGCAGGACCTTGCTCCGGTCGAAGCTCTGGCGGCTGCCGTCCTTCTTGATGACGACCATCGGCAGGCTCTCCACCGTTTCATAGGTGGTGAAGCGCTTTTCGCACGACAGGCACTCGCGGCGGCGGCGGATGCTGCTGCCCTCCTCCGCTGGGCGGGAGTCGACGACCTTGCTTTCCTTGTAACCGCAGTAGGGGCATTTCATGGGCTCGCACCTCATTTTCTTTGGTTTGGATATACTTCCAATTTTATTGTAGCACAGTCCTTTGCAAAATGGTAGGCATAATTTTCAGTTTTTTCAAAATATAGGGGCCTTCCTTCGGTCAAAGGCGTAGATGATGTGGAGCTCTCCGCCGATCTCCTCCACGCGTGCGAAGCAGAACAGCTCCGGGAGCGGCCAGGGCTTCACGGGCGAATACGGCAGGGCAAGCTCCAACCGTCCGCCGTTCTCGCGTCGCAGGGCGCGGGAAAAGGTCAGCTCCCAGCGGGCGCTCGGAAAGCGCACCGGCGCGCCGCGCCGCCAGACCGCCTGATCGTCCATGCTCCCGCCTCCCCACAAAAAAAACTGCCTGTACACTCTATGCACAGGCAGCCTTGCTTATTTCGGTTTTTACTTGACCTCATAGGTGCCGCGCACGAGCAGCTTGGTCGTCGCCGCAGTCGCCTTGACGCCGCGGTCGGAGATCGTCATCATGTAAAGATGGTTCTTCGTCAGGCCGGCGCCGTTGTCCAGCGTCGTGCCGCCGGTCGAGTCAATGAGACCCGGGCTGGAGGGCGACACGACCGACGCCGTGCCGACACGCAGCATGACCTCGCAGCCGATCGCACCGTAGAGGACCTGTCCGTTCGTCATCGTGACGACCGCAAAGCTGTCCGCCGTGCCGGCGCTCGCGCCCTCGTTCGACGTCTGCGAGCCGTACTTCTCCTCAAGCCGTTTGATGTCGGCGTCCACCTGCGCGCGCAGCTCTTTCGAGGCCGTGTCCGTGCGCGCGGCGAGCTTTTCGTCCACCCTGGTCATGAGCTCCGGCAGGAACTTTTCATTGAGATAGCTGAGCGTCACGAGCGGATCGGACGAGGAGCCCGCCGTCCCCGCCGCGGCGACAGAGATTGAGAGGAGCGTCAGGCTCGCAAGCAGGAGCGTAAAGAGCCGTGTGAGCGCGTGAGGAGTCTTTTTCATGATGTACCTTCCTTTTCTTTTGTGCAGGGGGTATGTCGCGGCAAAAGCCGCCGCGAAAGAAGAGGACGCGCCGCCCCCTTCTTTCGGGCCTTTTCAGATCAGCTGCGTATTGCCAAGCCCGAAGCTCACCGCGATGGCGGCGTCGATGCGCTCCATCAGCTCGCCGTCCACACGGCCCATGCGCTCGCGCAGGCGGCGCTTGTCGAGCGTGCGCACCTGCTCGAGCAGGACCACGCTGTCGCGCGGCAGACCGTGGTCCGGCGCAGAGAGCGCGATATGCGTCGGCAGCTTCGCCTTGTTCGTCTGGGACGTGATCGCGGCGGCGATCACCGTCGGGCTGTAGCGGTTGCCGGTGTCGTTCTGGATGATGAGCACCGGACGCACGCCGCCCTGCTCGCTCCCGACCACGGGAGAGAGGTCGGCGTAATAGATATCGCCTCGTCTGACATTGGTATCCACGCTTTGTTCACACTCCGAGAAGAAGTTCCCGCCGCGTCCTTCGCGGCCGGTCACTTTCATTCTCCCACACTCGGGCGGGATTTATACGGAGCGTACCGAATTTCTCCGCTCCCCCGCCCACGCTATCCTATGCGCGGCGCGCGGGGGCGGTGCTTATCCGAGGAGCTGGAGATTGCGGTCAACGCATTTGCCGCCGAGGTAATAATACCGCGGCACGCGCTTGCTGATGGCGCAGAGCAGCTCGTAGCTGATGGTGCCGCACTGCTTGGCGGCGGTCTCGATGAGCTGATGCTCGCCGAACACCTCGATCTCGTCGCCGACCTTGAGCTGCGGGAGGTCGGTCACGTCGATCATGCACATATCCATGCAGATGCGCCCGACCTGCTGCGCCTCGCCGTAGGGCGTGAGCACGCGCAGCTTGCCGGAGAGGGCGCGAAAGAGGCCGTCGGCGTAGCCGATGGGCAGCACCGCGATGCGGCTGGGTCTTGTCGTGAAAAACTGCCGGCCGTAGCTGATGGAGGTGTCGGGGTCGAAGTCCTTGATGGTGGAAACGGTGGTCTTGACCGTCATGACGGGCTTCATGCCCATCCGCTCGGCAAGGTCGCCCGTGCCGTAGAGAATGATGCCGCAGCGCACCATGTCCCACGCCCACTCGGGGTAGCTGGCGATGCCGCCGGCGTTGCAGCAGTGGTGCAGGCGGAATCGGAAATTGCCCTGCGTTTCCACGGCGTCGATCATGCGCAGGAAGCGGTCGTGCTGGATCTTCGTAAATTCCACGCACTCGTCTGCCGCCTCGTCGCTGACGCAGAAGTGCGTGAACACGCCCTCCACGTCCAGTCCCGGAAGCGTGAGGATCTTCAGAATGTCGCGCAGGCTCGCGTCGAAGTGCGCGTCGTCGCACTGGAAGCCGAGGCGGCCCATGCCGGTGTCGAGCTTGATGTGGACCTTCATCGTTCCGCCCGCGTGGACCGCGGCGGAGGAATAAGCCTCGGCGATGGCGAGGTTCGGCACGGCCTGCGTCATGCCGTTTTTCAGGATGCGCTCGGCCTGATCGGCGGGCGTGAAGCCCAGCATCAGGATGGGGAGCGTGATCCCGTTCACGCGCAGCTCCTCGCACTCGTCGAGGTTCGACACGGCGAGATAGCCCGCGCCGAGCCTTTCAAGATGCTTCGCCACGCGCACCGCGCCGTGACCGTAGGCATCCGCCTTGACCACGCCGAGGAGCTTCGCCTTCGGTCCGACCTGACGGCGAATGGTCTCAAAATTATGGGTGAGGTTATCCAAGCTGATCTCCGCCCATGTGCGCTTCAGTGTACTCTCCATATAAGTTCACTGCTTTCCTTCCAAGTGTAACGCAAGGCGTTCCGCGCGGCAGGGAGAAACGCTCAGCCGCCGGCTTCGCTTTCGTCCGCCGCTATTGTATCACAAAAAGCAAAGCTCGTAAACTCCATATATGCGGTAATTTTATCCTTTTCCGCGATCTCCGCGCGCAGCGGCGCGTCGTCCGCGCCGAACCAGAGCGTACATTGGATCGTTTCGCCGCCCGCCTCGCTCTCGAAGCACAGCCGCAGGGCGCGGACCGTCCCGCCGCCGTATTCGATCTCCTCCTCGCTGCGCTCGGTCAGCCAGCCCTCCCCGGCAGCGCGGAGCGCGAGGGGCACGCAGGTCACGGCGCTGACGCCTCCCGGCGTCCCGCCCGCGTCGAGCACAAGGCCGTCGTATTCGAGCTTGAGCGTATCGGCGGCGAGGTGCGCCGTCACGCCCGCGAGCAGCTCCGGCGCGAGGACGGTGACCTTTGTCTCCTCCGCGTCGGCATCGAAGCGGAGCGTATAGCGCACGTTCTCCTCCTCGTCCGCAAGCTCGACCGCGGCGGCAGCCGTGTAGGACGTGAGCGCGGCATAGCGCTCCTGCACCATCTCCGCGCGGGCGGCGGTCTCCTTCGTGCGGCAGGCGGTGAGCGGGAGCAGGAACAGAGCGCTGAGCAGCAGCGCGGCGAGCTTTTTCATAGGGCGGCCTCCATGCAGAATGATCTTCTCATACCTATGCCGCGCGCCCGCCGCCTATGTCCGCCCGCGGCGGAAAAGAGTTGCCCTTTGGCGAGAAGTGTGCCATAATGGCAGCAGACTCGCAAGCATCGGAGGTATCCCATGAAAAAGAAACTATTGTCCCTCGTCTGCGCGCTCGCGCTGACGATCTCTCTGCTCCCCGCCGCACAGGCGCTGGAGGGCGAAGGCACGCGCGCCGCGGAGGCTCTCGCGTCCCTCGGTCTTGTGACCGGCACCGGAGCCGGCTATGCCGCAGAGAAGCCCGCCACACAGGAGCAGGCCGCCGCGCTGCTCGTGCGCCTGCTCGGCGCGGAGAAAGCCGCAAAGGTCGACCGCCGCAACTGCGGCTGGGTGGGTGTTCCTGCCTGGGCGCGGAGCGCGGTGAACTACTGCGCCTTTCATGACCTGATCGACTGGAGCGAATACCGCGCCGGCGGCGCGCTGGATGCAGAGCTCTGGTGCGCCATGCTGCTGCGCGCGCTCGGCTACGGCTCCGAGCTGGGAAGCAGCGCGGCGCGGACCGCGCTGCGCATCGGCCTTATCTCCCGTCCGCTCGAGGGCACGCTCACGCGCGGCGATCTCTTTGAAACGGCGCTCGCCGCGCTGACCTATCCCGCGAAGGACGGCGGCACGCTGCTCGACGGTCTGCTCGCGAAGGGACTCTGCACCGCCGCGGCGGTCGACGCGCTCGGTCTGCGCCGCGAGACGCTGACCGCCCGCGAGGCCGCCGACCGCCACCTCTCCGCCATTCTCTGCCTTGACCTTTTCGCGGACGAGGAGGCCATCGAGGCCGATGAGCCGACCGCCAACGCCAGCGCCTTCCTCATCTCGCCGGACGGTCTTGCCGTGACGAACTACCACTCCATCGACGGCGCGATCAGCGGGCGCGCGACGCTCATCACGGGCGAAGCGTGCGCGATCGAGCGCGTGATCTACTATGACGCCGACGTCGACCTTGCCGTTATCCGCATCGCGCGCACGACCGCAGAGGGCGAGACCGTTCCGCGCTTTCACGCCATCGCGCTCGCGGGCGCGAAGGAGGTGCGCATGGGCGACACGGTCTACGCGCTCGGCAATCCGCTGGGGTTGGGTCTCGCCATGAGTCGGGGCATCGTGAGTGCCACGGCGCATGAGGCCGATCTCTCGACGCTGCCCTGCATCGTCAGCGACGCGACCATCTCGCGCGGCTCGAGCGGCGGCGCGCTGCTCAACGAATACGGCCGCGCCGTCGCCGTCACGACCGGCGCATACGTTTACGGCAACAATATGTACCTCTGTGTGCCGCTCGATCCGGTGCTGGAGGCCGACCTCACCGGCGAGGGCATGACGCTGCAGGAGGTGCTTGACGCCGTGACCGCGGCGCGCGAGGCCGCCGCGGCGGCGGCCGAAGCGGACGAATCACGCTAAGCTCAAAAGGACGCTGCCCGGCGGGCAGCGTCCTTTGTTGTGTTTTTCGGTCTTACTTTCTCTTGTAGCCGCGGTTGAGACGCATCTCAAGGGCGTCAAGCTCCTCGTAGAGCTCCTCGGGTACCTTGCCGATCTTCTCGTAGTAGGCGCGGGCGTCGGAGCACTCCTGCAGCCAAAGGTCACGGTCGACGGAGAGCAGGCGGCGCATATCGTACATGGACATCTCAAGACCCTCCATGTCGATGTCGTGGGTGTTGGGCTCGTAGCCCAGCGCGGTCTCCGCCGCGCCGATCTCATCGTCCGCACGGGAGATGATCCACTGTAGCACGCGCATATTGTCGCCGAAGCCGGGCCAGGCGAAGTGACCCTCGTCGTCGGTACGGAACCAGTTGACGTTGAAGATTTTGGGCGGGTGCGGGATCTTCTTGCCCATATCCAGCCAGTGCTGCCAGTAGTCGCCCATGTGGTAGCCGCAGAAGGGCAGCATCGCCATGGGGTCGCGGCGCACGACGCCGACCTGACCGGTCGCGGCGGCGGTGGTCTCCGACGCCATGATGGAGCCGACGAACACACCGTGCTGCCAGTTGAAGGACTGGTAGACCAGCGGCGCGGTCTTGGCGCGGCGGCCGCCGAAGATGATGGCGCTGATGGGCACACCCTCGGGATTGTCAAACTCGGGGCTGAGGCAGGGGCAGTTGCGGGCGGGCGCGGTGAAGCGGCTGTTGGGATGCGCCGCCTTTTCGGGACTCTGCGGCGTCCAGGGGCGGCCGCGCCAGTCGATCGCGCGGGCAGGCGGGGTCTTGTTCAGGCCCTCCCACCACACGGTGTTGTCGCTCAGGTCGAGGGCGACGTTGGTGAAGATGGTGTCCTTATGCGTAGAGATGAGGGCGTTGGGGTTGGACTTCATGGAGGTGCCCGGCGCGACGCCGAAGAAGCCGTTCTCGGGGTTCACCGCCCAGAGGCGGCCGTCCTTGCCGATGCGCAGCCACGCAATGTCGTCGCCCACACACCACACGCGCCAGCCCCAGCGCTGCAGGCCCTCGGGCGGGATGAGCATGGCGAGGTTCGTCTTGCCGCAGGCGGAGGGGAAGGCGGCGGAGATGTACTTGATCTCGCCGCGGGGATTCTGGATGCCGAGGATGAGCATATGCTCCGCCATCCAGCCCTCCTGCCGGCCGAGGTTGGAGGCAATGCGCAGGGCGAAGCACTTCTTGCCCTGGAGCACGTTGCCGCCATAGTTGGAGTTCATGGAAATGATGGTATTGTCCTGCGGGAAGTGGACAATGTACTTGTTCTCTTTATCGAGATTGCACTGGCAGTGCAGTCCCTTGATAAAACCGGTATCGTCGCCGAGCGCGTCGCACACGGCCTTGCCGATACGGGTCATGATCGCCATATTCAAAACGACGTAGATGGAGTCCGTCAGCTCAAAGCCGTACTTGGCGAACGGCGAGCCGATGATGGACATGGAGTACGGAATGACGTACATCGTGCGGCCCTTGTAAGCGCCGTCGGCGAGAGCGTACATCTTCTCGTACATTTCCTTGGGGTCCATCCAGTGGTTGGTGGGACCGGCGTCCTCCTCACGCTCGCAGCAGATGAAGGTGCGGTCCTCGACGCGGGCGACATCGTCCGGGTCGGTGCGGTGGAGATAGCAGCCGGGGAGCTTATACTCGTTGAGCTTGATGAGGATGCCCTCCTCGACGGCCTGCTTCCGCAGCGCCTCGAGCTGTTCCTCCTCACCGGTGATCCAGACGATCTTGTCCGGCTGCGTCATGGCGGCCATTTCCTCCATCCACCGGAGAACGGCCTCGTTTTTCGTAAGGGCGCTTGCCGCGTCCATCCACTTCAGAGCGGTCTTGCTTTCGGGTTTTGTCATCTCGTTTCTTTCCTCTTCAGCATATCCGCGAGGCAAATGAAAAGAAAATTTTTACCCCGTGGCTGTGTGGTTCGCTTTGCATCCCGGGCGGGAGAGGGAGCTGACCGATGCACAGAGAAAAATTGCTACTGAGAGTCCTCCTGCTTCAGCAGTTTAGCAGAAAGATTCTTCAATAGCAATAAATCGACTCATTATTATTTTCTATAAATGGCGTCCCGCCGTCAAGCCGGCAGACGTTCGGCCAGTGCGCGGGCCAGACGGGCAAACTCCTCCAGCCCCAGCTTCTCGCCGCGGACCGTCGGCGCAAGGCCGGCGGAGACGACCGCCCCGGTCACCTGCTCCTTGGTGAGCCGGCTGCCGAAACCGGTCATCAGGCTGTTGACGAGCGTTTTGCGGCGCAGGGCGAAGGCGGCATAGACGACGCGGAAGAAGAACTTCTCGTCCTCCACCGCGACCGGCGGCGTCTTACGCACTTCGGCGCGCAGGACAGCGGAGGTCACTTTCGGCTGCGGCTGGAAGCACTCGCGCCCGACCTCGAAGAGCAGACGCGGCGCGGTGTGGTACTGCATATAGACCGAGAACGCGCCATAGGCGGCGGTGCCCGGCGCGGCGCAGAGCCGCTCGGCGACCTCTTTCTGCACGAGCACCGTGATGCTCTCAAAGCACTTCGACTCGAGCAGCGCCGTGATGGCGGGCGTCGTGATGTTGTAGGGCAGGTTCGCGCAGACGATGGGCGTAAGCCCCGCGAGCTTTTCGCGCACAAGGGCGGGAATGTCGGTCTTGAGGATATCGGCGGAGACGACCTCGAAGTTATCGAAGTTCGCCATCGTCTCATCCAGAATGGGCAGCAGCGCCTTGTCCAGCTCGACCGCGACGACCCTGCCCGCGCGGCGGCAGAGCTCGTGGCTGAGCGCGCCGATGCCGGGGCCGATCTCCAGCACGCCGTTTCCCTCCCCCGCCTCGCTCGCCTCGGCGATGGCGGCAGGGACGGTGGCGTCGATGAGGAAATTCTGTCCCATGGACTTGCTGAAATGAAAGCCGTGGCGGCGCAGCAGCGCCTCGATGGCGGCAAAGTCACAATGCTCCATGCGTGTCTCCTTTGCAGGTGAAAGAATCGAAAATATTTTACCACAGAGGGGCGAAAAAGAGTAGCATTTTTTTCGCGCCTGTGCTATGATTCTGCCGATATTTGCAGAAAGAGGTCGTTTTTATGGAGCTGACGCCTGTCACCTATCTCATCGTCCTGCCGCTCGTGTTTCTCGCGGGCTTTGTGGACTCCGTCGCCGGCGGCGGCGGGATCATCTCGCTGCCCGCCTATCTGATGGCCGGTATCCCCGCCCATCTGGCCGCCGGCACGAACAAGGTCGTCAACGGCACGGGCACGCTCGTCGCCGCGCTGAAGTATTTCCGCAGCGGCAAGGTCCTGCTGCGTCCCGCCGTCACGGCGGCGGTGTGCGCGCTCATCGGCTCGGCTGTCGGCACGGAACTGGCGGCCCTCATCTCCGAGCAGACGCTCGAGACGCTGATGCTCGTGGCCCTGCCCTGCGTGGCTGTCTTTCTGAGCGTCAAAAAGGACTTCGGGCGGGACATTCCCGCCGGGGAGCGTCCCGTCTATACGCCGCGGCAGGAGCTGCTGCGCTCCGCCCTCATCGGACTGGTGTTCGGCTGCTACGACGGACTGGTCGGCCCGGGCACCGGCACCTTTATGATCCTCGGCTTCACGGCGCTGCTCTCGCTCGACCTCATCACCGCGGGCGGCTGCGCCAAGGCGAGCAATCTGGCCTCCTGCGCCGCCTCCGCCGTGGTGTGGATCCTGCACGGGCAGGTGCTCTGGGCGCTGGCGATCCCCGCTCTCGCGTGCAGCATCGCCGGCAATTATCTCGGCGCGCTCTATGCCATCCGCGGCGGCAGCAAGAAGATCCGCAGCGTGATGTTTCTGGTGCTGGGGCTGCTGTTTGTGAAGATGCTCTATGAGCTGCTGTTCTGAGGAACAAGAAAACGAAAAACCGAGGGCAGCCGCCCTCGGTTTTTTCATGCTCTCAGTCGAGAAAATAGGCGACGGAATTGCGCCGCCCGAACTGGATGCACTCGTCGTAGGTATCCATGAACAGGTCGATCTTCGCGCCCCGCACGCCGGTATCCTCCGCGTGCGCCATGCCGTAGGTGTAGGATCCGGAGGTGATGAACATGGTCGTCCCCAGCGGGATGACGCTTTTGTCCACCGCCACGCAGCCGCGCGCGACCGTGGTGCCGGTCGCGGTGCGGGTACCCACGCCGTCGTAGCCGGTGGTGTAAGCGGTACATTTGACCTCCATCGAGCCGGTGAAGTGCAGCGCGTCGCCGGACTGCATGAGCAGATAGCCGCTGCCGTCGCTGTTCTTCACGACCGAGGCAATGGTATCGCCCGCCTGCGCCTCCTTGACGAGAGTGCCGACGTAGGCGTACTCGGTGACGCTGGTGTTGTTCTGCTCGGCGACCGCCTGACGCGAGACCAACTCGCCGTCGGCGTAAACGACCTCATAGACCACCTCGCGCGTACCGTCCATGCCCTGCTGCCAGACCTGCGTCTCCCCCTTGGGGACCTTATAGCTCTCGGTGTAGACCGTGGCGTGCTCCGCCGGCTCGGTGAGCGTCTCGTAGTAGGTGAAGCTCGCGGCGATCTCGATGAAGATCTCCGGCTCGCTCACGTCGACCTTGACCATCTCCATCGGGCCGACCGAGATGCCCATGCGCTTTAAAAGCGCGTCGGCCGTTTCATTGGTGCGGGTGGTGGCGTATTGCACCGCGTCCGTACCGTGGGTGACCGTGACCTTGTGTCCGCTCTCAAAGCGCAGCTCGGCCGAGCCGTCCGCCGCGCCGACGACGATCAGTTTATCCGCCGTCACCGGTTCAGCCAGCTCGACCGCCGTGGTCGCCTCGCCATCGGTGATGAGGTAGAGTGCGCTTGCGCGCAGAGCGGGGACCGCGTTCACAGCCAGCACCAGACACAGCAGCATGGCAAAAACCGCCTGCCGCCGGTTGAGCGGGAAGACCCGCTTCTTCCAGTTTGCTAACATAGTTGACCTCCGAAGTTTGCTGTGCGCCGAACAGGCGGCGCATCAAAATGGTTACAATTGTCATTTTATTGTAACCATTTTGTAACCTTTTAAACCTCGAGGAGTATACCCTATTCCCCGCCGTTTGTCAAGCCATGCGTGTCGAAGACAACATTTTGCGGCAGGAATCGCCCGTTTTCCACAAGATAGCGTATCTTTCCGCAACAAAAGGAGCAGGAGAGCGGCGGCTCAGCCGAGCCGCCGCTCTCCCTTTTTTCTGGCGAGGGTGTATGAGGATCGAACTCATCCGGCAGGTTTTGAGCCTCCCGCAGACGGTTTTGAAGACCGCGGGGCACACCAGCACCCATCCACCCCCATGAAGGGTTTATTCGTACAAACGCCGCCCCGGGCGGCGCAGATCGCCCTCCCGCCTCGTGCGGTCGTTCCGGTCAAGACATTCCAGCACCAACAGCGCACTGTCGCGCGAGGTGCCGAGGAGGTCGCGGAAGGCCGCGAGCGTGAGCGTCTCGTGGTCGGCAAAATAAGCGCGCACGAGCGCGCAGGCGCACACGTAGACCTCGCGGTGCAGGCAGAGCCGCGGCGCAAGCGCGATCAGCTCGCCGCCGGTGAGCAGGCTCTCGAGCACACGCTCCGCCTCGGCGCGGTCCTTTGCGTCAAAGCGGGCGAGCACGCGGTCCGTGCGCTCGGGACGCAGGTCCGCCGCGCGGTAAAGCGCCAGCAGCTCGGCGCGCAGGGCGGTCTGACGTCTGGTGTAGCGCACGGTAAAGTCCGCGAGGGCGTAGCGCTCCGCGGCGAAGCGGAGCTTCCCCTCGCGCACAAAGATCGCGAGCAGAGCGTCCGCGCGCTCCGGCTCGACAGCGCGGAAAAGCCTCTGACGCAGCTCCGCCGCGCGGATGCCCGCGTGGAGCGGGTTTTTTGCGTGGTAATCGGTCAGCAGCGCCTCACAGCGCGCCCAGAGTGCGTCGAGCACGGCGGAGGCAATGAAGCGTCCCGGCATCGGCGCGGCGGCCTCGCCGCACGCGAGCAGCGCGTCAAGCTCCGGCGCGAGCCGCGTCTCCTCCATGCCGAGGCAGGCGGCGAGCTGCGCCGCCGAGGGCAGCGCGGTATCCAAGGCGGCCAGCGCCTGCAGCACGCGCTCCGCGCCGCTGCCGTTTTCCCGCACGGCGAGGGCGGAAAGTACCGCGGCGTCGTTCCGCTTATGGCGCGCAGGCGCGTCGTCAAGGATGATGCCGCCGCCGATGGTCTCGAGCGGCGAATAAAAGCGGATCACGAAGCGGTCGCCGCACTTCGCAGCGACGTCCTCGGTGAAGCGGAGCTGGGCATAGGCGCTCTCGCCGGGGGCGAGGGCGTCGCGGTCGAGCAGCACGACCTTGGCAAGCCGCGCCGCCGTGCCGTGGCAGAAGTGGACGCGCGAGCCGTTTTCAACGGTGCGCTCCGAATCCCGCAGGCAGGAAAGGCGCACGTCGAGCAGGCGCGAGACGCGGACGCTGTCCGGCTCAGCCAGCGTATCGCCGCGGATAACGTCAGTCTTTTTAATGCCCGCCAGATTCACCGCCACGCGCTGACCGGCGACGGCGATCGCCGTATTTTCCCCGTGGACCTGCAAATTGCGCACGCGGCTGCGCGTGCCGGAGGGCAGCAGCTCGGCCTCGCCGCCAACGTGCAGCGCGCCCTCGATGAGCGTGCCGGTGACGACGGTGCCGAAGCCGTCCACCGAAAACACGCGGTCGATGGGCAGGCGGAACGGGACGCGGGCGCTTTTTTCCCGCGTCTGCCGCACAAGGGCGTGCAGCATTTCCCGCAGTTCTTCGATCCCCTGTCCGGTGGCGGCGGAGGTCTCAACGACCGGCGCGTTTTCCAGAAAGGTCCCCTTCACGCGCGCGGCGAGCTCCGCGCGCGCCATGGCGAGCCAGTCGGCGTCCGCGAGGTCGCATTTGGTGAGGACGACCACGCCGCGGCGCACGCCGAGAAGCGAGAGGATATTCAGATGCTCGACCGTCTGTGGCATGAAGCCCTCGTCCGCCGCAACGACAAGCATCGCAAGGTCGATGCCGCCCGCGCCGGCGAGCATGGTTTTGATGAATTTCTCGTGACCCGGCACGTCCACCACGCCGGCACAGCTGCCGTCGGGAAAGCCGAGCCGCGCGAAGCCGAGCTCGATGGTGAGTCCCCGCCGCTTTTCCTCCGCCAGACGGTCGGTGTCCACGCCGGTGAGGGCGCGGACCAGCGCCGTTTTTCCGTGGTCGACGTGACCGGCGGTGCCGATGACGACGTGCTTCATCGGTCGCTCTCCGCGACGGCGCGCACGAGCTCGTCGTATTCCTCCGGCCGGAGGGTGCGCAGGCAGAGCAGCAGCCGTTCGTGCGCAATGCGCGCGACAACGGGCGTTTCGCGCTGCCGCAGGCGCTCCGTCAGCTCGTCCATGTGGCAATGCCGCGGCGTGACCGCCGCGGCGAACCCGGGCAGCGTCTGCGCCGGCACGCTGCCGCCGCCGACCGCGTCCTCCTCCGCGAGGACCTCGGCGGAAATGCCGCGCTCCGTCAGCTTCTCGCAGAGCGTCCGCGCCTGCGCGCGCAGCTCCTCGGGCGATGCCGCGAGCATGGCGAGAGTCGGCAGCGTTGAAACAGCGGAGCCGTCGGCATAGGCGCGGAGCGTCGCCTCCAGCGCCGCGAGCGTCATTTTATCCACGCGCAGAGCGCGGAGGAGCGGGTGACGCTTGAGCACGTCAAGGCAGGACTTTTTCCCCACAAGGATACCCGCCTGCGGACCGCCGAGGAGCTTATCGCCCGAGCAGGTGACCGCGTCCGCGCCCGCGCGGACGGAGCCCTGCAGCGTCGGCTCGCCGTGGATGCCGAACGCTTCAAGGTCAAAAAGGCTGCCGCTGCCGAGGTCCTCGAAAAACGGCAGGCCGCGGGAATGAGCGAGCGCGGCAAGCTCCTCGCGGCTCGCGCTTTCGGTAAACCCGACGATGCGGTAGTTGCTGGTGTGGACCTTCATCAGCGCGCGGGTATGCTCGCCGATGGCGGCGGCATAGTCCGCGGCGCGGGTCTTGTTGGTCGTGCCGACCTCGCGCAGCGTCGCGCCGCAGGCAGACATGATCTCCGGCACGCGAAAGCTGCCGCCGATCTCGACCAGCTCGCCGCGCGAAACGACGACCTCGCCGCCGGCGGTCAGCGCCGTGAGGAGCAGCAGCACGGCGGCGGCGTTGTTGTTGACGACCAGCGCGCTCTCCGCGCCGGTCAATTGGCAGAGGAGTTCTTCGACATGGGCATTGCGCGAGCCGCGTCCGCCGCTTTCCACATCGTATTCAAGGGTAGAATAGTGCTCCGCGGCGTCCGCCGCGGCTTTAGCCGCGCGTCCGCTCAGACGGGCACGGCCGAGATTCGTATGGAGCACGACGCCGGTTGCGTTGATGACCGGACGGAGCGAGGGCGTTTCCGCCCGGCGGACGGCCTCGGCGGCAAGGGCGCAGAGCACGTCCCGCTCCGGCAGCTCCCGCGCCGCACCGGAGAGAATATCCTCCCGCAGCGCGTCGAGCGTGCAGCGCACCGCCGCGGTCACCGCCGCGGCGGAGGCGTCCGGACAGAGCGCGTGCGTGGGGGCGAGCAGCTCATCCACCTTGGGGATATTGCGCAGCAGCGCCTTGTCCATCTCTCCGTCCTCCCTTCTCATTCCGCGTCGGCCCAGCCGTTCGCGGCGATCTTCGCAAAATAGGTCATGGCCTCGACCGGATACTCGCCCACGGCGGTCTCGCCGGTGAGGAGCAGATAGTCCGCGCCGCTCCTCGCCGCCTGATAGACGTCCGTGACCTCGGCGCGCGTGGGCACGGCGGCGTGGTGCATCGAGTGGAGCATCTGCGTGGAGACCATAAAGGGACGCTTCGCCGCGCGGCATTTGCGCGCGATGAGCGTCTGCGCGCGGGGCAGCTCCCAGAGCGGCATGGCGTTGCCGAGGTCGCCGCGGGCGATCACAACGACGTCCGCGAGCGGAAGGATCTCGTCGAGCCGATGCAGTCCGGTCATGTTCTCGATCTTGGCAAAAATTTTCAGCTCCTGCGCGCCGGTCTCGCGCAGGGCGGCGCGCACAGCGCGCAGATCGTCCGCGCCGCGGACGAAGGGCTGCATGAGCGCGGTGACGCCGTACTCCCTCGCGCGGCTGAGATTTTCCATATCCATCTCCGTGAGCGCGCTCGCGGGCAGCTCACGGCCCGCGACGGCAAGGCTCTTGCGGGATCGGAGCACCCCGCCGCGCTCCACGCGGCAGGTCATCGCCCGCGCGTCCAGAACGCGCAGGGAGAGCGCGCCGTCGTCGAGCAGCAGTTCGTCGCCGTCTTGCAGATTTCCGGTCAGGATCGGTGGGACAGGAAAGGCTTCGCCGAGCGTGAGCGTATCGCCCTCGCGCAGCGTCAGCGGCGCGAAAAGCGCGCCGATGCGCAGCTCAGGACCCTGCAGGTCGATGAGCAAGTCACAGGAAACGCCCTCCGCGGTCTCGGCGCGGCGCAGGCTTTCCAGCCACGGCGCACGCTCGGCGAGGGGACCGTGGGAAAGGTTCAAGCGCACGCCGCGCATCCCCGCGCGCAGCAGAGCGCGGAGCGTATCCGTGTCGGCGCAGGCGGGGCCGAGCGTGCCGTAGAGCTTGCCGGTCATGGCGTTTCCTCCTTGGGGTGAAAATGGTCGTACACCGCGCGGCCCGCGGCGCGGCCCAGCTCCGATTGCAGGGCGGGCAGCTCCGCCTCGCGGATGGCCTTGACGCTCTTGAAGCGAGCCAGCAGCTTCCGCTTGCGCACCTCGCCGATGTTGGGGATACCGTCGAGCGCGGAGGCGACGGACGAGCGCGTGTGGCTCTCGTGGTGGTAGGTGATGGCGAAGCGGTGCGTTTCCTCCTGAATTTGCCCGATGAGGGCAAAAACGGCGGGGTCGGCGTGCAGGTCGATCTCATGGCCCTCGGCGGTGGTGAGGGCGCGTGTACGGTGGCGGTCGTCCTTGACCATGCCGAAAATGGGAATGTGCAGTCCGAACGCCGCGCAGACCTTCTCCGCGACAGCGGCGTGCGTCATGCCGCCGTCGATGAGGAACACGTCGGGCAGCGGCGCGAATTTCTCGTCGCCGTCGGCGTAGCGCTGCAGGCGGCGGGTCAGGACCTCCTCCATCGAGGCGTAGTCGTCGGGGTGCGCCGTGACGGACTTCATCTTGAAGCGGCGGTAGTCGCGCTTGAGCGGCCTCGCGCCGGCGTAGACGACCATCGACGCGACGATGTCGCTCGCGCCGGTGTTGGAAATATCGTAGGATTCCATGCGTTTTGGTGCAGCGCTCAGACCGCACATGGCAGCAAGGCTCCTGAGCGTTTTGTCCTCGCGCTCGGCGGCGGTGGTGACGCGCTCGACCTCCTCGCGGGCGTTGCGCTCGGCCATGGCAAGCAGCTCCGCCTTTTCGCCGCGCTGCGGCACGCGCAGCGTGACGCGATGCCCCGCGCGGGAGGTGAGCACCGTTTCCAGCCCGGAAAGCTCGTCCACGGCAAAGGGCAGCAGGATCTCGCGCGGCAGCACGCCGCGCGGGAGATAATACTGCGACAGGAGCGCCGAGAGCGTATCGGCCTCGGTCTCGTCGGTGGGGGCGGTGAAAATGCTCGTCTCGCGGCCGGTGACGCTGCCATCCTCGACGTGGACAACAGCGCAGCCGGACTTGGCGGCGCCCGTGTAGAGGCCCCAGACATCGGTGTCGGCACAGACGCCGGCGATGACCTTCTGGCGCTTGCCGAGCACCTCAATGGCGGCGATGCGGTCGCGCAGGACGGCGGCCTGCTCGAAGTGCAGCTGCTCCGCCTCGTGCTCCATCTCGGTCTTCAGCTCGCGTGCGAGCGTCTTATAGTGACCTGAGAGGAGCGAGCACGCCTGCTCGATGCGCTTTTGATATTCCTCCGCGTCCGGCTCGCCGCGGCAGAAGCCGTCGCAGCGGCCCATGTGGTGATTGAGGCAGGGGCGCTCCTTCCCGATATCGCGCGGGAACCGGCGCGTGCAGGTCGGTAGGCGGAAGGCGGCGCAGACCGCGTCGATGGCGGCGCGGGTCTCGCCGCGCGCGCCGAAGGGCCCGAAGTAGCGCGCGCCGTCATCCGCCGTTTTGTTGGCGAGCGTAAAGCGCGGGTAGGGGCCGTGGGAGAGCCGGACAAAGGGGTAGCCCTTATCGTCCTTGAGCAGAATGTTGTAGTGCGGCTGATGCTGCTTGATGAGGGAGTTTTCGAGGATCAGCGCCTCGAACTCGCTGGAGACAAAGATGGTGTCGAAATGGTCGACCTGCGAGACCATGCGGCGGGTCTTTTCATTGTGGCCCGTGCCAAGCTGGAAATACTGGCTGACACGGTTTTTGAGCTTTTTTGCCTTGCCGACGTAGATGACCTTGCCCGATGCGTCCATCATCAGGTAGACGCCCGGAGCAAGCGGCAGGTCGTTGGCCTTTTCAAGCAGCTGCTCCTTGGTCATGCGCTCCCTCCTTTCCGCGGAAAAAGGCGGCTCCGCCCTGTGCGAAACCGCCTTTCCTTGAAACTATGATCGTTTATTCGCCGAAGTTGCCGGAAACCAGCTCGCTGAGTGCGGCGACCGCCTCTTTTTCGTCACTGCCGTCGGCAAGCAGGGTGATGGTGGTGCCCTTCGTGATGCCGAGGGACAGCACGCCCAGCAGGCTCTTGGCGTTTACGCGGCGCTCGTCCTTCTCCACCCAGATGCCGCTCTTGAACTCGTTGGCCTTCTGAATGAAAAAGGTCGCGGGGCGCGCGTGCAGACCAACCTCATTGTTGATGGTGACTTCCTGTGTAACCATTCTCTCATCCTCCCAAATCAGACTAACGGGATATTGAGTATATTATACCATCCAAACCCCATTCGTCAATCCACTTTTTTACAAACTTCGGGAAAAACAGGGCGTTTCGTTCGGGCAGTCTGCCGAAAGTGCCGGTTTGTCCGCGGCAGGCGGACAGTGCTCACTTGAACTCCACAACGGTCACGCCGCTCTCGCCCTCGCCGTAATTGCCGAGGCGGAAGGACCTGACCGTTTTATCCCTGCGCAAATAAGACTGCACCGCCTTGCGCAGCGCGCCGGTGCCCTTGCCGTGGATGATGGTGACGGTCTCGAGGTGGGCGCGGCGGGCGGCGTCGAGATAATTCTCCAGCACGCTTTCGGCCTCGAGCGTTTCCATGCCGCGCAGGTCCAGCTCGCGGGCGGCCGCGGCTGTATTGAGGATGCGGCGGGTCGGCGAGGCGGGCACAGACGGTTTTTTCATGGCGGCGCGCTCGTCGTCCTCGATCAAACGCACCTCGTCGTTCTTGACCGTCATGGAGAGAACGCCCGCCTTGAGCACGAGCCGGTCGCCCTTGACGGCGGTGACCTCGGCGGGGCGGTTCGTGCCGGGGATCTCCACCAGGTCGCCCGCGCGGATGGGACGGGACGGCGCGGGGATCGGCTCGCGTGATTCGTCGCGCACACCGGCGCGCTCGCGCGCGGCGTTGAGCTCGGAGACAATCTCGACGCGCTTTTCGTTCATCGCCTGCGCGTCGAGCTGCTTTTTCTGCGCTTTTCGCAGCTCGTCCAGCTCGCGGAAGGCGGCGTCCGCCGCGCTCTTGGCGTCGGCAAGGATGCGCTTGGCCTCGGCCTCGCCGCGGCTGCGGGCGTTCTCCTTGGCGCGCTCCATCTGGGCGCGGAACTCACGGGCGCGGCGGGAGTCCTCCTCCTGCTTCGCGTGCAGACGGTCGATCTCCTCCTTTTCCTTTTCGAGCTGCTGGCGCTTGATCTCCAGCTGCGTCAGCACGTCCTCGAAGCGGATGCTCTCCGCGTCCATCTGCTGCTTCGCCGTCTCGATGACGCGCGGGTCGAGGCCGAGCCGCGCGGAGATGGCGAAGGCATTGGACTTGCCGGGGATGCCGATGAGGAGCTTATAGGTGGGGCAAAGCGTCTCCACGTCGAATTCGCAGCTCGCGTTCTCGACGCCCGCCGTGGTCATGGCAAAGGTCTTGAGCTCGGCGTAGTGCGTGGTGGCGGCGACCTTCGCGCCGCGGGCGCGGACGTGCTCGATGACCGCGATGGCGAGGGCCGCGCCCTCGACCGGGTCGGTGCCCGCGCCCAGCTCGTCGAAGAGGACGAGGGAATCGCCGTCCGCCTCGTCGAGGATATTGACAATGGTCTTCATGTGCGCGGAGAAGGTGGAAAGGCTCTGCTCGATGCTCTGCTCGTCGCCGATGTCGGCGAGAATGCCGGTGAACACGCTCACCGCGCTGCGGTCGCCCGCGGGAATGTGCAGTCCGCACTGCGCCATCAGGCAGAGCAGACCGAGCGTTTTGAGGCTGACGGTCTTGCCGCCGGTGTTGGGGCCGGTGATGACGAGGGTATCGAAGCTGCGGCCCACCTCAATGTCGATGGGCACGGCCTTGGCGGGATCGAGCAGCGGATGGCGGGCGCGGCGGAGGGAAACGCTGCCGTCCGTGCGAATCTCGGGCCGCGCGGCGTCCATCTGGTAGCTCAGCTCGCCGCGGGCAAAGATGAGGTCGAGGTGGACGAGAATATCGTAATCCCAGAGAATCGCCTCGGAGAAGCCTGCCGCCTCGGCGGAGAGGGCAAAGAGGATGCGCTCGATCTCCTTTTTTTCCTTGGCCTCCAGCTCCTTGAGCTCGTTGTTCGCCTGCACGACGCCCATCGGCTCGACAAAGAGCGTCGCGCCCGAGGCGGAAATGTCGTGAACAAGGCCGGGCAGGTCGCCGCGGTGCTCCGCCTTGACGGGCACGACGAAGCGCCCGTCGCGCTGGGTGATAAGCGCCTCCTGCAGCGTGCTCTTGTAGCTGGGCGAGGAGATGATCTTCTGCAAGATCTGTCTGCCTTTGGCGCTTGCCGCACGCTTGTGACGGCGGATATCCGTCAGCTCGGGGCTGGCGGCGTCGGCGATCTCGTCCTCGGAGAGGATGGAGGTCGTGATCTTATCCTCTAAAAAGCGGTTGGCGTGGAGCGAGTCGAACATCCGGTCGAGGACGGTGCCCTCGCCCTGGTCGGCCTCGTAATATTCCCGCACGCGGCGGGAGTTCGTCAGCAGTCCCGCGATGGTCAGCAGCTCGCGGGGATTGAGCATACCGCCGCGCTCGGCGCGGGCAAGTGCCTCGCGCACATCCTTCACGCCGGAGAACGACGGACTGCCGCGCAGGCCGATGAGGGCACGGGCGGCGTCCGTTTCATCCTGTAAGCGGCGCACATCGTCCGCATCGGTGGAGGGCGTCAGGCGCAGGGCGCGCTCCTTTGCCGCCTCGCTGACCGCCTTTTGCGAAAGGCGCTCCAAAAGCTGCGGCAGCTCGAGCACACGGATGGATTTTTCAAACAGTTCTGTCATGGTGATTTCCTATGTCGATCTTATGGATTTGTAAAAGTCGAGCGTCCTGAAGCGGCGGTCGAGCTGCGCGGCAGCAAAGGTCTCGCAGGCCACGCTCAAGCGCGCGAGCGAGGCAGGCTCAAGCGTGAACGACAGCAATCGCTTGGACGGCGCGCCGACGATGTGGCGCATCGCGGCGAGCGCTCCCGCGTCGAGCGGCAGACCGCCTGCCGGTCCCGCGCATTTTTTGCACAGCACCACGCCCTGCGCCGCATCGAACACCGGCTCGACGGGATCGGCCCTGCCGCACATGGCGCAGTCGTCGAGCAGCGGCTCATAGCCGGAGAGCGCGAGCAGGCGCAGCTCGAAGGCGGCGCGCACCAGCTCGTTCGGGCGGTCCAGCGTGTCGAGCGCGTAGAGCGAATTGAGCAGCAGGGACAGCACCTCGCCGGAGGGCAGGTCCTCGCTCGTGACCGCCTCGGCCATTTCGGCGAAGTAGGACGCGAGGGAGAGCTTTTCCAGATCGGTGCGCAGACCGTCAAAGAGCGCGATGGTCGAGGCCTCGTCGAGATAGTACCAGCTCCCGCGGCGGTAGAGCACCAGCTCGGAAAAGGCAAGGTGCTGGCAGGCCGCGGCGAGCTTGCTGGTACGCCGCCGCGCGCCGCGCGCAATGACGGCGAGCCGTCCATGCTCCGCGGTGAGGACGGTCAGGATGTAGTCGGCCTCCTTTGTCTCCGTTGCACGGAGCACGAGGCCGCGGGTGACAAGTTTATCGGGCATTGGGCGGCTGTTCACACTCCTCCGCTTGCTTTGCCAGCATATAAAAGGTCGGATTCCCGGTTTGCAGAAAAAGCCGATAGTAGCCATTGTCCATTTGCTTCACCTCTCGGCGTTAGCATGAGGAGAAGCGCGGAGAATATGGCTGGAAATTTTTTATTGGTCGTTGTAGTCGAAGCTCCGGATGTAGTTCATGTTATCTCTCCAGTTTGTCCCACGCGGCTTCGCCGCGCGGGAGCCCTTTCACCCGTTTAACGGGCGAAGTGAATTCGCCCTACGGGATCCTTCGCTGCGCTCCGGATCACGCCGCTTACCGCGGCGGCTCGCTCCCGCTCGCAGGAAAACCGGCGCGGCGTCATACCGCACCGCCGGCAGGCTTATTGGTCGTTGTAGCCGAAGCTCCGGATATAGTTCATGTTGTCTCTCCAGTTTTCCTTGACCTTGACCCAGGTCTCGAGGTAGACCTTCGTGCCCATGAAGCGCTCGATGTCCTGCCGCGCCTCGGTGGAAATCTTTTTGAGCATCGCGCCGTTCTTGCCGATGATGATGCCCTTGTGGCTGGCCTTTTCGCAGTAGATGGTCACGTCCAGGTCGATGATGCCCGTGTCCTCCCGTTCGGAGAACTTCGTC
>ERZ825670.1219-NODE-1219-length-29462-cov-7.986296_pt1 | contig 29462 bp, 29 predicted proteins | sample MGYA00519929_ERZ825670 | MGnify/ENA primary metagenome ERZ825670 (study PRJEB31778, sample SAMEA3449207) | human gut metagenome | biome: human gut; feature: human-associated habitat; material: faeces | place: United Kingdom | collected 2010/2012 ...
GCCATGGCCGGAATCCCTTACAATCTCTACTCTTTTGGAGTTTTGCTCATGGCTGTTACGAGTATAAAAGGAGGTGTGGAAATTTCACGCCTCCTTTTATCTATCTACTGCAGCACTGCATACTCAAGTCACCCAAAGCTGCCGTTTTTTCCCTCGCTGCCGTGGCCCTCCGTTTCCGTCATTTGCGAATTTTTCAAAATGACGGAATGGAGGAAAAACGCCGTGAAGCTGTCTTACTTCATGGACATGAGCGACCGATAGATCGGGGAGCTGCTGGATATGGCACGGCGGACAGTTCAGCATCAACGGACGGATGTCCTTGCTGAACGCAGAAAGCAAATCCTCCTTTCGCACGAAGCGGAGGTCAAAATCCACAAGCGCCCATGGATGATCTGCGTGCTGATACAAATTGGTATCGTTATAGACCGTATTGCCGGTTTTCTGCTGATACCAATAGGCGGCAATCGGCTCCAGAAGATGGCCCATTATCAGTTGGTTCTGATTGGCCTTTATCGGTGTCTTTATAAAACTATCCATAGTTCATTTTCTTACACCTTCTTTTTATGCTTGAGATTCTTTTACTTTTTTGGACGGATACTTGTGTCTCCATGTTCCCACGTTTTTTCAGCGGACTGCATCTTCACAAAACCTACATGAGAAGTTCCGTGATTGTTGAGCTTTGCCAAGGATGGCTGATTTCAAAAGCGATTGACGGGATAAGAAAAAGCTGATAGACTTAGAATACTTAGCAAGACACATCAAGTCACCATCTTTGATTTGCCGGAAAAGGCAATATTTCACCGATATTACAGAGGGCGCCTGATTTCCTTGGGCGTATATATCTGCTTCGTACCAAGCCGTAGCTCTAAAGCTTGTCTGTTCGTAAGCCAACCCTGCCACACAAAAGGATTTGAAACCATGAAGCTTTCCTCCATACTCAAGGACTACCCTGTTCTTTCTGTCTCTGACCGCCCTATTGCCGAGGCGTTTCTGTCTGGCCAAATGGAGCAGCAGATTCATTCCATCGACTACGATTCCCGCCGCGTCTCTGCCGGTTCTCTGTTCTTCTGCCTGCCCGGCGCTCATGCAGACGGACACCGCTTCGCGCCGCTTGCCTATGCCGCCGGCTGCCGTGCTTTTGTATGCAGCCGTAGGCTTGTCTCGCTCCCGGAAGACGCGGTGCAGATACTTGTGGAGAATCCGCGCCACGCGCTAGCCTGTCTGTCGGCGTCATTCTATGGCCGCCCTGCGGAGAAGCTGACCGTTATCGGCATTACCGGAACCAAGGGCAAAACAACAACGGCATTTTTCCTGCGGGAGATTCTCTCTGGCTGCGGCTTTCCGTGTGGGTATGTCGGCTCCAATGGCGTGCTGATGGAAAAGGATTGGTTTGATACCGTCAACACGACACCGGAAAGCAGTGAGCTTCACCGCTATTTTCGCATGATGGTGGATCGTGGCATCACACATGTGGTAATGGAGGTTTCCTCGCAAGCGCTGGCCACACACAGAGTGGAGGGCGTCCGCTTCGATACCTGCTTGTTTACGAATCTGGCAGATGACCATATAGGAGAGGTGGAGCATCCCTCGTTTGCCGCCTATCGAGCGGCGAAGGCACGACTGTTCCGCGATTTTGCGCCGGAACACATTGTCTGCAATCTCGATGATTCCCATTGGAGGGCTGTCGTTGGGAATCCGGGTGAGAACACGGATTTCATTGGTTTTTCTCTGCACCAGCCCCTGTCCGACCATTGCCGGTTCACTGCCACGGAAACCCGTCCCTTTCGCGGGAAAGCAGCGCTGGGCATCGACTTTACCTGTGTTTCACAGGGTGGGAATACCGCCGTCAGGCTTTGCGCTCCCGGAGAGCTTTCCGTGTATAATGGGCTGGGCGCCATTGCAGCGGCCTCAATTTACGGTGTGCCGGCGGCAGACGCCGCCCAGATTCTGCAGACGCTTTCCGTCCCCGGACGCTTTGAGGTGGTGGACGCACTGCCGGGAGTGACCTTTGTCCTTGACTATGCGCACAATGGGTTCAGCCTTGAAAATGCGCTTCAGGCTCTTCGGACATACCATCCCCATCGGCTGATATGTCTGCTCGGCTCTGTCGGATGCCGGACAAAAAAGCGCCGCAAAGAGCTGGGGGAGGCGGCTGGAAAATACGCCGATTTCGCAATCATTACGGCAGACAATCCGGACACTGAAGATCCCAATGAGATCAACCGGGAGATTCTGTCCTACTACGATCAAACGAAGCCCTATCTGCTTTTTGAGGATAGAAAAGACGCCGTTCGTGCAGCAGTACACATGGCAGAGACGGGTGACATCATTCTCTGCGCCGGAAAGGGTCACGAAACCTATCAGCTAATCAACGGCGAGAAGATTCCGTTTTCCGAGCGAGAGATCATTTTGCGCGAGGCGGCTCTGCGCCGTGACACTCAAGCCGCCCCAGTAGAGAATCATGATAGAATTCTATAAGTAACCAAGGCACTGTACAAGCATCACTGAAAAGGTACAGTGCCTTTTTGCGTATGTCGTTTATTAAAGATTTGATATCCCCTAACAATCCATATTTCCTTGAGCGGATTTGATCCTCCGATACATCTCCTGCATCTGTCGGTCAATTTCGGCGATCTTGCCCGCGCATTCAAGCATTTCCTCGTTGATGCCCTCCGGCAACTTTGTCTTATCTACCTTATACCGAATATCGTGCTCTAGACTGGCCCAAAAGTCCATAGCAATCGTGCGGATCTGAATTTCCGCAGTTACCTGCTCCGTCCTATCTGACAGATACACCGGCACCCGGATATCCAGATGTAATGAGCGGTATCCGTTATAGTTTGGTGTGCGGATATAGTCTTGCCTTTTGATAATCTTGACATCCTTTTGCAGCTCCAGCATCTCCGCCACCCGGTACACATCGTCGATATAACTGCACACTACCCTGACACCGGCAATATCATTGATGCTCTCCCGCGCCGTCTCGATGGTCAGTGGCAACCCTTTATTCAGTAGCTTGGTTGCAAGGCTTTCCACAGATTTTACGCGCCCTTCAATATGATGGATTGGGTTTCTCGCGTAGAGCACTTTGAACTCATTGTTCAGTATTTCAAATTTCAGCGACAACTGCTTTACAGCTGAATCATAGAGGTTTCGCATTAGCCGTATCTCATACGGATCGTTACAAAGGGCTGCTCGAAATTCTGTTCTTAACATGGCGTGTTACCCTCCCTTTTTAATTTCCACCCTCCGAGGCACCAGACAAAGGCCCTCCATAGCGAGCAGATGGCGGCGGAGCTGATACTGCGTCTTTTTTCAGCATCCACGGTGTAGCAGTCTTGAGGCTTTCTTTCTTGCGAGCATTCTTTTATCGGAACAGCAAAAGGCTAACCTTCACTACCTGACTGACGAAGCGGATCATTTCCTCCTTGCTGTACTTGTCATAACCCTCTACAATAACATGCATCAAGCCGTTGGAAAGATGCGTATACATCATCTCCAACTCGGTTTCACTGGCCTTTGGCAATTCCCTGTGCCAATAAGCAAGGCTATCGTTTTTCGCCAAAGCGATCATTTTCGCAATGACAGTCGAACTGGTATTCCCCAGAACGAGTGTCCGGCAGGCTTCCTGATTTTGATCGACCATGTCATAGAGGGCTTCAATTAGAGCCGTCACATCAAAGGAATTGACATAGCGAAGGGATTTCTCAAACTCATCAATGAGCTCATTCTCGATGCTCTCCAGCAGTGCAAAGCAGTCGCTGTAATGGGTATAGAAAGTAGCCCGGTTGATCTGGGATAGTTCGCAGAGCTCCTTTACTGTGATTTTATTGACCGGTTTCTCCTTCAGCAGCTTCAAAAAAGACTGCTTGAGTATCATTTGTGTATAGCGTTTCCTTGCATCCAGTTTCTCCATCCAGAAATCTCCTTCAAAAAGATTATAACGTTCATCAACACTTTGGTATGCTGTGTTGATTTTATTTCAGTTGTACGGCAAGTGCTGATTGTTTCTACTTTTCACTTTAAGTATACTATACTCGTGAAAGATAATCAACACCTGTATGCCTATTTTGAGAGGAGACTTTTTAGATGTACGATAAATATCTCGTTACAGGTGCCACCGGCTTTCTCGGCAGAACTGTTGTGGAGGAGCTGGTACACCACGACGCTCAGGTACGTGCACTTGTGCTGCATAACGACCCCTATATCAACCTGCTCCCGAAGGAAGTCCATACCATCGTCGGCGATGTGTGTGATAAAAACTCACTTGCAGACTTCTTTGCGGATGCCGATAGCCGTACCTGTGTGATTCACTGCGCGGGTATCGTCTCTGTCGCGTCCAGACCCAGCCCGAAACTCTATCAGGTCAATGTGGGCGGAACACGGAGAATCCTTCGACAATGTTTAGAGCACGATGTAGGAAAGTTAATCCATGTCAGCTCCGTCCATGCCATACCGGAAAAACCAGAGGGCTGCGTTATCACGGAAAGCTGTGACTTCTCTCCGGGTCTTGTAGACGGCGATTACGCAAAGAGCAAGGCGGCCGCAACCGAACTGGTCTTCAACGCGGCAGAGCGCGGGCTGAATGCCAGCATTGTCTTTCCCTCCGGCATCATCGGCCCAGGCGACATACAGGGAGGGAGTTTCACCTCAATGGCAAAGTCTTTTCTGGCCGGGAAGTTGCCCTTTGCTGTTCGCGGCGGGTATAATTTTGTGGATGTACGGGATGTTGCAAAAGGTATTCTGGCCTGCTCCGAAAGCGGAGAGCCCGGCAAGGGATACATTCTGTCCGGCCACTATATTACGATTCGCAAGATGCTTCAGCTTGTCGGAAAGGCCGCAAAGCTGAAGTATCACCCCATCTGTCTGCCATTGAGTCTTGCAAAGTTGGCAGCCCCATACTACGAACGCCGGAGTCTGAAGGATCGAAAGCCACTGTTTTTCACTCCCTATTCCGTTGCCGTTCTTGCCTCAAACGGGCAATTCAGTCATGCCGCAGCATCGAAATGTTTTGCATATCAGCCGCGCCCAATGGAGGAGACTTTGTGGGATATGGCAGTCTGGCTTATGGCGCGGAAGGAAAAGGGTGAACTATGAGTTCACCTCTGCGCCATGATGCCCCGCCTCTCGCCTGAGGAGCGAGCCTCCTGCCGCCATAAAGAGCATATTGACGGGCCTGCTGCGGGAGAGCGCTCTCAGGAGCGTCCTCCCTCTTTCTTTCCCGTCTGGCAGGAAAGAGTTGCGGTGGGCGGCGTTTTATGCTATATATTAAGGCATGTCTGCGGACATAGCCTGAAGAAAGCGAGGGCCTTGTCTCTTGAAAGGAACCACCAAGCATCTGCTGCCGATGGTCTTCGTGTTTACGGTAATCGCTATAGCCTATGCCTGCCGTATGCTGGCAAAATTCGACATCGGCGGCCCCGCCGTAAACCATATCCGTACGGCGCTCTATCTGCTGCTTTTCACCCTGTGGGGCTTTTCACTCGATCGGCGCATTATCCAGCGGCAGACGCTGCACTGCCTGCGGCTGACGGCGGCGCTGATGCTGCTGTGGCTCATACTGCGGACGCTGAAATACAGCGTTGTCACCGATTTGACGGCGGGGCGGTACATATGGTATCTCTACTATCTGCCGATGCTGTTCCTCCCGCTGCTGTGGGTGTATATCGCCCTGTCCATGGGAAAGCCAGAGGACTACCGCCTGAGCCAAAGATCCAGTATACTGTCGATTGTCCCTGCGGTACTGTTTCTGCTGGTGATCACCAACGACCTGCATCAGCAGGTATTCGCCTTCAAAAGCGGTGTCCCCGGATTGCCGGTTTCCGGCACGTATTCCTACCGCCCGCTGTATTTTATCTGCCTTGGCTGGATGGTGGGCTGTATGGCTTTTTCCCTTGTCTGTCTGTTCCGGAAGATCCGTATTCCGAGTGGTGAAAGAAAGCGGATAACGCCGTTTGTGCTGGGCTGTGCGACGCTCCTGTACGGTATTCTCTATCTGTCGGGTATTCCGGCTGTTCGGTGGTGGTTCGGCGATATAAACGTGATGTTCTGCCTGCTGTATGCCGCCATCTATGAAAGTTGTATCCGCTGCCGTATGATACCGTCCAACACGGGATATGTGGAACTGTTTGAAGCCACAACGCTGGCGGCTTGTATTGCGGATCGCAGCGGTCGAATCGTCTTGCGCTCCTGTGCCGCAGGTGAGGATATGACCTGCCCGCAGGAGGGGCAGCGGATCGTTCGGCCCGACGGTATGTGCATTTCCTCGGCGCCCATCAGCGGCGGCTACGCCGTTTGGCAGGACAATGTGCGCCCACTGACGGAGCTGTATGCCCGGCTGAATGCGAACAAGGTGGAAATGGAGTGCAACAAGAAAAAGCTGCAGGATGCCTATCTTGTGCAGAGAAGTCTGTATGAGCTGACCGAAAAGAACCGTATATACAACGAGCTGGAGGCAAAGCACAGCAGGCAGACAGCCCAGATGCGGCAGATGCTTGCCCGATGCGAGAAGTCCGAGCCCGCCGAGAGGCGAAGACTGCTGAAGAAGGTGCTGCTGCTGGGCACCTACATCAAGCGCAGCGCCAATCTGTACTTTCTCAGCAGTGAGTACCAGTGGCTGCCGCAGCAGGAGCTGCGGCTGACGGTCGACGAAGCCGTGCGAGCCTTGACCGCCTGCGGCACGGAGTGCGGCGTGATCTATCGCACAACAGGACCGATGCGCACCTCTGAGGTCGTACGGCTGTTTGAGCTTCTGGAAATCGTCGCGGAGACCACGGTAGACGATCTGCGCTCGCTGTTTATCTCCATTTCCGACAGCGCGATGGATCTGTCGGTGGAGTGCGCCGCCGATTTGTTGGTGGTCGCCTCACCTGAGGTGACGGTGCGGCAGGAGGACGGCTTGTGGCTGGTCCGCACAGGGATAAGGGGGCGTGAGGATGCATAAGCTGAGACGCTTCGGATTTAACGCCATTAAGGAGAGCTTTGACCGGCTGCCCACCGCCGTATGCTTTTTTGACCGGTCGGGCGGCATCGTGCTGTGCAACCGGCAGATGTATCGGCTGAGCCAGTATCTGCTGAACAGCGATCTGCAATATCTGGAGGAACTTCAAAAGGCGCTGGCCTCTCCGCCAAAGGGCATAATGCACCTTGCCAGCCCGGAGGATACCTACCGCTTTCCGGACGGGCTGGTATGGAAATTTGAGAGGGCAGCCGTGACCGACCGATATGGGGAAACGTACATACAGCTGACCGCCGCAGATGTTACGGCGCTGCACCGGGCACTGGAGCAGCTGGCCGAGGATAACCGAAGGCTAGAACAGGACGCGGAAAAACTACGTCGTCTCTCGGAAAATGTTGCGGCGGTGGCCCGGGAGCGGGAGCAGCTGGCCGCCAAATCCGCTATGCATGACAGCCTTGCCGCCTGTATCACCGTCACGAAGCAGTATCTGGCTGGAGACCTTGGCAGCATCGACGCAGACATTGTGCTGCGGGAGTGGAAGAAAAGCATCGTCTTTCAGGAGGCGGGTCTTTTGGCGGCAAGGGAAAAGCTGTATGAAAGCGCGGACAGCAGCGGCGTGACCGTCAGAATAAGAGGCGCAGAGCCGGCCAACGGCGCGGCGGATCTGATGTATGCCGCCATGCAGGTCTGCCTGAACAACGCCATACAGTACGCGCAGGCAACCGAACTGATGGCCAACATCTGGGAGGACGGCGACAGATATACCGTTCTGATCCGCAATAACGGAAGGCCGCCGGAAAAGACCATCACAGAGGGCGGCGGGCTGTCCAATCTGCGCCGCAGGATCGAAAGGATCGGCGGAACCATGACGGTGCAGAGTCTGCCGGAGTTCGCGCTGGTGATAGGAATACCAAATCGTGGGAATTTGGAGGAGGGGAACGAATGGCTGTCAGAGACATATTGATCGTTGAGGATCAGGCCCTTGCCAGAATGTATCTGTGCGCCTGCGTGGAAAAATGCGCGGATTGCCGGGTGGCGGGCACGCTGACCCGTGCCGATGCGGCGCTTCACCGGTGCGGCGACGGGCATATTGACCTGATCCTGATGGATATCTGCACCGAAAACGACTCGGATGGCTTGACCGCCGCCGAGGTGATCAAGAAGATCTATCCCCATATCAAGATCGTGATGGTGACCTCCATGCTGGAGGGGCGCTTTCTGGAACGGGCAAGACGGATCGGGGCCGACAGCTTCTGGTACAAGGACTCCCCCTCCGGCGATCTTGTGGGCGTGATCGAGGGCACCTTGTCCGGCAAGTGTTTCTGGCCGGACGACGCGCCGTCGGTGCGGCTTGGGAACGTCCTGTCCTGCGACTTATCCGACCAGGAGCTGGAGACGCTGCGCCTGCTCTGCGAGGGACAGACCTATGCGGAGATTGCCGCGGGTATGAATGTGGCGGAATCCACAGTACGCACCTATATCAACCGGATGCTGGAAAAAACCGGCTACCCCAACCGCAACCGGCTAATGGTCGCCGCGGTCAGCAAGCGGCTGGTGGTGCCGGGAAGCCTGTTTGGCACGGCAGAAGAAAACTGAACGGGAATACGTCTATTCAAAAAATTATCCGCAATCAGCGGCTCTGTCTGTCCTCACTTTTGTGGACAGACAGAGCCGCTTTTCCGTGCTACAATAGCAACATACAATGGGATGCGGTAAGCTCATCAGATATACCGGGAAAGGAAGAGGGATGGCTCAATGCGAAAAATTGTGATCGATATGCAGAATTATCTGTTTGCGGATGCAGTGGCGACCGCTTTCAAAAACTCCGACTACGATATCGAGGTGATCCGCGCCGAGTCCCCAAGGGATACTGTGGAGCTGTGTCAGGTGTACGAGCCGTTCGCCCTCGTAATGGAGGTGACGGGGTATACGCCGTGGAAGCTCAGTGAAAGGCTGAAGCTGCGCGACCGGGTGCGGGAGCTGTGCCCCGGCTGCAAGATCGCGCTGATGGTGGACTCCAACACCGAAAGGCAGACGGCAAAGGACATCCGGGACGCCAAGAAGGACGGGCTGATCGATCAGTTTTTCTACGGCTCCATGTCGGCTGAGTATTTGATGGATCAGATCTACGCCATGTGAGGGAAAACGCCCACAATGGGATGATTTCATAAGTAGCTACAGGAACCTGCCGAATCGGGCAACGACGGAAAGGAGAAAATGTTATGGCGAACAAATGCGGAATTTGCGGAGCGGACATCAACCTGATGCAGACCCAGAAGCTGGCGGACGGCAATTGCATCTGCCGAAAGAATTGTAGAAGCAGGGGCTTCAAGGTGTACGACTATGTGCATGGCAACCTGTCCGGCGTGAAGGCGCATCTGGATCAGGTGGAGCGGGGAACGAAGCTGTGGGATCACTACTTTGTGCCCCGTCTGAAGACGAAGGATAAGAACCAGAAGCTGACGCGCTTCGGCGCGCACCTGTATGTGGCGGAGGACATCGGGCTGGTGGCCTTTACACAGGTGGACTACAAGATCCTGATCTTCGGCAAGACCACGCGGGCCTGCGTGTACCGCATCGCCGATCTGCGGAACTATAAGTATGAAGAGCAGATGGTGAGAAACGGCGACAAGACGGAGAAAAAGTCCACGGTGCGGCTGGTGTTCATCAACACCGCCGGCATGAATGCCTTTAACCTTGAGGTGAACAACTTCAAGGAGTATGAAAAGCTCAGCAAGTATTTCGATACGCTGTTCGGCGTACAGAAAACGCTGGGCAACGCCGCCAACACGTGGAAGCAGCAGATGGCCGCCATCAAGGACGTGGCCTCGGGTCTCAGCGCCGCCATGCGGGGCGAGGAGGACGCCGGGGAGAAGGCGGCCGCCGCCATCAATTCGCTGGACGCGGCGGTGTACGGCGACCGCACCGAATGGATCCGGCGGGCCGACGCGGCCCTTGCCGCGTTTAACGGATAATTATTAGTCAGGAGGAAGAAAACATGAAAAAGCAGTGGCTCAGCATGATACTGGCTCTTTGTATGGTGCTGTGTCTGACGCCCACAACGGCGCGAGCAGCAGAGGGTGAAACGGGTACGCTGAAGATTACCGTGGATATAAGTGGGGTGTTTGAAGGGGACAATGTAGGAGACAAGACATTTAGATTTGAGATTCTCCGCAAATACGCTAATTATGGCCACTATAAATATGTGGACATTACCATTAAGTCGGGCGAAACAGCGGGCACAGTGGATGTGCCAGTCGAGGCGGGAAAGTATGTCGTAAAGCAAATCAGTCATGCTACGATAGACGGATATGATTGGGAGAATGCGTCCCATCAACCCGGCACCATAGCTGAAAGCAAGGAGCAGGAAGTGTTTGCAGGCACGACGAATTCGGTTACCGTACATAACTTTTACAAAATAGCGGTAACAAATGAGATCACGGAGCTGCCGATCAAGATCAACGGATATGCGCTGAATGCAAATGTGGGAGACATCAAGGCTTCAACAGACCAGATGCGCGTTACTATCAATAAGATTACCATCAAGAAGCGCAATGCAAGCGGCGGCTGGGAGGCTCTGGCATCTGACGCCACGATTCAGGCAGATACTCAGTATGCGGTAGAAATCTTTGTTAACGCAAAACCGGGGTATACCTACACCGGGCTTGCAGGGGCTAGCGTGACCGTAAACGGGGAAACGGCAAGCGAATTTGAGAAGAATCCATCGACTCAATCTGGCGTTGATATGCGGGTATTCCACGAGCTTGAGGTGCTGAAGGTCGTCAAGACGGTGGAGCGCATTGAGATCACAACACCGCCCACCAAGACCGAGTACAAGGCCGGTGAGGATTTTGACCCGACGGGCATGGTGGTCAAGGCGGTTTACGACGACAACAGCAAGGCTGACCTCACCGCGAAAGACTATACGATTTTCCATGGTGACAAGCTTAGGGAGGGGCAGACGTATGTGACGATCCAGTATAACGATGGCAGCGGCAATAGCGATATCAAGGTCAGGCAGTCCATCATCGTGGGGCCGTATGTGGGAGACCATCAGCATACCTACGACGACAGCCCGTGGTACCAGGATGCGACGAGCCATTGGCATCAGTGCACCGACAAGGACTGCCCGAATCCGAGCGGCAGCACAAAGGATCAGGCGCGCCACACCTTCGTGTGGAAGGTAGACAAGGCGGCCACCAGAACCCAGACCGGATTGAAGCACGAGGAGTGCACCGTCTGCCACTTTAAGCGCAATGAGAATACGGAGATCCCCGTGCTGTCCGGCCACAGCCCGGCCACCAAGCCGGACAGCGGCGCGGAGAACACCGCTATTACATCCGCCAAGACCGGTGATGCGGGTATCGCGCTGTATGCAGGGCTGTCCCTGCTGGCGCTGAGCGGCAGCGGCTGGGCCGTTGGCAAAAAGCGCAGAGGAGAGAAGTAAAATTTACATTCTGTGGGCGGCAGGGATCGTTTCGCCCTGCCGCCTGCAGAGATGGCGCTTGCGCTTTGACGGCGCAAGCAGACGGAACGCCGTATTCCACGGTATTTTTTCACGAAAAGGTGAGGCTCGAACATGAAAAAAAGAATCGTCTTATGCCTGTTGGTGCTGGCCCTTCCGGAGCAGGACATTCTGGTGGACTACCGGGACTATTTCAGTGAGGAAGAACTGGCGGCGTTTATCCCCGCCTTTCGTGAGGAGGGGATGATCGGCGGACGGCAGGCGGACGCGGCTCTTGCCGCGTTTAATGGATAAGACCTTTGAGAGAGGAGGCGCGACCTAATGTATAAACGAATCATCAGTCTGCTGCTGGTGCTGGTACTGGCAGTGAGCCTGCTGCCCACCGTGGCCATGGCCTCGGTGGCGGATGGTGAGGGCACCGCCTTACCCGCGGCAGAGGAAGCCCCCGGCGGGGAGGCGGAAGATCCGGAAAACCTCACAGAGCCGGAAAACCCGGAGAATCCGGAAAACCCGGAAAACCCGGAGAACCCGGAAAACCCGGAGAACCCGGAGAACCCGGAGAATACGGAGAACACAGAGAACACGGAGCATCCGGAGGATGCGTTGGAGGTAGAAGCGGCAGAGGAGCAGATGATGCTGGCGATGAACGGCGGCGTCGCCGAGGTAAGTAGCTGGAGTTTGCTACGGGATGCCTTGCAGGGCGCCGGCGTTAATACCGTGAGGCTCACAAAAGATATTACGTACTCTACCTCACTAATGGATGATCGTATCATAGTCACCGGCAATAAGCGGCTGGATCTGAACGGCCACACCGTGGATGTCAACACAATAATCTCGTTCATTATCACCATTGGAAGCGGTGGCTCGCTGACTGTTTGCGACAGCGGATTGTCAGGAAAACTGAAAGGTACGCTTCCGTCCCTGCGGGAATACGTTCTTATCAAGGTGGAATCCGGTGGCTCCTTTACGCTGGAGGGCGGCACGGTGGAGATAACGGTTCCGCCGACGGACAGCAACCTGCGGCGATCCGCCATCCGTGTCTGCGAGGGCGCAACCGCTGTGTTTACGGGCGGCGCGGTGCTGGCAAATACCAGCACATCTGAAAGCACCACGACCTACCGGTACATGGCCACTGCCGTCGAGGTGCAGGCGAAAGCCCGCGTCACCATCAACGGCGGTACATTTGATCTGGTGCGGCTGGATAGCCGCCCCACCGAGGCCAACTACAGCACCCCTGAGCTGCTCATCCACTACGGTAGCTTCAATAAGTCCGTCGTGATGGCGCTTACAGGAGATATAGCCTGGTCTGATCTGGATCACCTGCCTCTTGAGGTAAGGTCGGCCACCTTCCTGTATAACACCAGTACGTCACGTCAGAACCGCCTTGTAGTGGCCGGCGCTCCCAAGCAGGACGGCTACCACAGATATGAAAACTTCCGTCTGACGGATGTACCATTCGACGCCACCCAGGATGAGATCATCAAAAAGCTGAACAGTCTGGTGCAGTACCTCATCACCCCCAACGGCGCGGTCTCCTGCGATGTGACAGGCACTCAACACTGGTATGTGCGGGGTAACATGAATAAGACGACCTCTGAGAATGGCCCCGCCCGGGGCAATATGGGAAAATATTATTCTGATTACCCCTATCAGCGGGGTCTTCAGGGAAATCTTATCCTTGTGATTTCTGACGCCTATTACTTCAAGGCGGCGAAGCTGCGTTCGAGTGGGACTCTGCAGGATGTGCCGTTTGCCAACAGCAATACGCTTTCTCCGACCCGAATCGACTACAGCGGCGACAGAGACTCCCTGCTGTATCTGTACTGGTATTTGGACGAGAGACTGCGGGATGACGATTATGTTATCGCCAACGGCTGCTTCCTCGAGAAGGACAGAAATGGCAAGACAACCAAAACCTACGGTATTGATCTTACTTTTGAGAACGACGATGAACGCTTCGACAAAAATGGCCTTGAGTTTACGAATTGGAGCCAACTGGAGAAGGAAATCCGGCTAGTGCGAAATACGACCGATCAGGATATTCAGAACCGGATCGAAAGCACCGTCTGGCTGCTTCACTGGCCGGGAAGGAGAAAGACTACTTATACCGTTACCGAGGGTTCCTACACCAGCCATAGGTGGTATAGCGAGAATACCAGTGAAAAGACTGAATTTGAGGTTGTCGATAAGATCGAGGCCTGTATGCAGTTTCGGCAAATAAGAAAGTATAAGACCGCCATCCTCGATGTAGGGTTGAGCATCGACAAGCCGCTGGTGGAGGGCGACACAAGCAGCGGAGCCTTTACCGTTTCTGACAGCAACGCCGGGTATACCATGGTGGATACCTACGGCTATTGGGATGAAGATGACTTTCCTCTGAAACCAGGCAACAATTTCCCTGCCAACCTGAAGTGGATGTACCATCGGCTGCTGACCCTGACCGCTAAGACGGGCTATCGCTTCGATAAGGAGGAGCTGCCGCGTGTCACGGTAACAGGTCTTAACAGGCCTTGTGATAGCATAACTGTCAAATATAAGGATGAGACAACGATTCAGGTATATCTCGACGCCCATCCCTCCGAGGTGATTCAATACGCCTACGGCACCGTCTCCGAACTGAAGGTGGGAAAAAAGGCCAGCCAAGTGAAGGTCAAGCAGGACGATACCATCAACGCCACCATCTACGGAAAATATGAGTTCACCGATGTGGAGGTTAGGCAGTATAAAAGCGATGGTAAGACCTTCGTGAAGACCCTTACGTCAAGCGACATCATTGAAGACGGGTTTACCTATAAGGTTAAGCTGCTTGGCCGGGGAAAGGGCGATAAGACCTTCGTGAACCTCCCGGTGAATCCCCTTCACTCACAGGGCGGCCGTAATTTCTACACGACGCTTCGACTGCGGATGAACAACGACGACCCCAGCAGCCCGTCTGTCCAATCTGAGCCTTGTATAAAGTATAACAACAAGTACTACTTTACATCACATCCGCTCACCCCGGAGCCGAGTACGACCGTGTATAACTCCCTGCTGATCAACGTCCAACCAGTTCCTTGGGCAAACGCACGAGTCCCCTACGCACCGGAGCAACTTATGGGGCTGCCGGACGGTGTTCACCTGCAGAAGCGCGGCTTTGAATGGTATAAAAAGAATGCAGACGGCAGCGCCAGTATGCGGCTGAAACAGGGAGATAAATTCCAGCTGGGACAGACCTATTACTGCTGGCTCCGCCTCGATGTTGACCTTGGCTATCAGATCAGCGCTAATGCCAACGTCTCTGTCAACGGCAAAAAGGCAGTCTATGTTCCTGGGGCTATGGTCATCAAGGTCGAATTTACGACGCAGGGTGGTGTCTGGGGTGACCTAAATGGTGACAACAAGCGTAATATCATGGATGTTCAGGCGCTGTATGCATATCTGACAGATCCCAGCCAGTCTCCCACGGCGGGTGCAAACGCCTGTGACCTGAACGATGATGGCAGCGTGGACGTGTATGATCTGCAGTTTCTGTACGAGGTGGCGACCGGCCTCGCCACGCCGCCCCTGTAACGGGCAAAGAGCCTTGCGGCGTGTGACCCGCGGTTACAGGCAGCGGAGGGTGCTTTCCATACGCTCCAGTAAGCTGCTTTGTCAGTGCCGGGGTGCTTTCCATACGCCCGCCGCAAGACTTTTGCAGGATGACGCGGAGGCGGCAGCCGCCGCCTCCGCAGTCACCGGATGCAGGAAATATGTGAAGGGCGAGGACAGGAAAATGGGCTTTTCCCGCCCCCGCGAAAGGGTGAGACGCTAACATGAAAAAAAGAATCGTTTTGTGCCTGTTGGTGCTGGCGCTTTTGTCGGTGACAGGATGCGCGCAGAAAAAGGACGCGGAACCGCTGACCGTAACGCTGTGGCATGTCTATGGCGGCGAGGTGGATTCCCCGCTGAACGACCTGATCAAGCGGTTTAACAGCACGGTGGGCGCGAAGCAGAACATCCGTGTGAAGGTGGAGCTGGTCAGCAACAGCGGCAGCATCCACAAAAGCGTGCTGGCCGCCGCCAACAGCGACCCGGGCGCGCCGTCGCTGCCGGATATGTTCGTATCCTACCCCAAGACGGTGCTGGCGCTGCCGGATCAGGAGATTCTGGTGGACTATCGGGACTATTTCAGTGAGGAGGAGCTGGCGGCGTTTATCCCCGCCTTTCGTGAGGAGGGGATGATCGGTGGACGGCAGGCGATCCTGCCCCTTGCCAAATCCACGGAGGTGCTGTTTGTCAACCGGACGCTATTCGACCGGTGGGCAGCCCAGTCCGGCGCAAGCTATGACGATCTTGCGACATGGGAGGGCGTTTACGCGCTGGCAGAGCGGTACGCCGCGGATACCGGCAAATGCTTCTTTGTCCACGATTACCACTTCAACTACTTTCAGGTGGGCGTGGAATCGCTGGGCGAGGACTTTTTCCGGGATGACGGCGTCAGGTTTGGCCCCGGGTTCGAGCGGGCATGGGAGCCGTATGCCCGGGCGGGGCTGACGGGCGGCCTGTGGCTGCACGACGGGTACGCCACGGAGCCGCTTCGCACCGGAGATGTGGTGGTGTCTGTGGCATCCTCGGCCAGCGTGCTCTACTATTCCGACACGGTGACGTATCCCGACAACACCTCGGAAAAGGTGACGATCACCTCCATGCCGTGCCCGGTGTTTGAAGGGGGCGAGAAGCTGGTGATGCAGCGCGGTGTGGGAATGTGCACCGTGAAGTCCACCCCGGAACGGGAGAGGGCGTGCATTACATTCCTGAAATGGCTGACCGAGCCGACATGCAACGTGGAATTCGTGACCAGCCTGGGCTATATGCCGGTGACACAGGAGGCATTTGAGAACTATCTGCCCGGCGCCGTGGAAAAACTGAGCGACCCGATGTATGTGTCGCTGTACGAGACATATCTGCAAACACAGGATGCATATACCTTCTACTACCCGCCCCAGATGGAGAATTATCTGGATCTGGAGACGCGGTTTGAAAATCTGGCGCGGCTGAAGCTGACGGCGGGCCGGACACAGTATCTGGAGGGCGGCAATACGCCGGACGCCCTGATCTGGGAGACTTTGGACAGTTTTAAGCTGGATTACGGCACATGAAAGAGGAAAGCACATGCGATCAATTCGGAATGCGATTCACAATCCATATGCAGCCAGCCACAGTATGGGTGTGCGGCTGCTGCTGTATTGGTTCACAATGGCGCTGCTGCTGGTGGCGGCCATCCTGTCGATCCTGATGGCTATGGGTGTGCTGTCCCACCCTGCGCGGCAGTTGGCCAGCGCCCTGGACATTCAGCAGAGAAATACATATGCAGCATTGGATGCGCAGATGGATGAGCTGACGGGGCATGGCGTGGCCATGTCGGAAAAGCTGGGCCGGGAGCTGGATGCTTTTCTCGCGGCCAAGGGCATTCCTTTTGACGCGCTCAACGACGATCCGAAAACCATCGCGGAATTGGAAAAGAGACTGTACACGCCGCTGAGCACTACGCTGAGCGCCGCCTCGTGCAGCGGAATCTTCTTCTGCCTGAACGTGACCGCCAACACGGCGCTGCCCAATGCGGACGCGCTCAGGGCGGGACTGTATCTGCGCTATTCCGGGCTTCAGCCCACGGTGGCGTCGGAGCAGGATGTGATCTGCTTCCGCGGCGCGGCGGAGGCGGCGCGGGGATTACAGATTCAGATGCATAACCGCTGGAATCCGGAACTGAATACCGCGCTGATTCCCGGCAGTAATAAGGTTGCCACCAGTCAGGTTGAGCGTCTGGCAGAGGGCAGCCTGTGGACAAAACGCACAGAGCTGCTGGATACATGGGAGCATGTGATGCTGCTGTGCGTACCGATTCTGGACGGCAGCGGCACTGTGCGTGGGCTTTGCGGTATGGAGATCAGCGACCTCTATTTCAGCCTTTCCCACGACACTGTGTCCAGCAGCTATGGCAATATGCTGACCCTGCTGGCGCCGATTGACGGCGACACTCTCAATCTGTCGGGGACTATGCTGGGCGCTACCAACGGCTCGCGCCTGACGGCCGAGGGGACGCTGCATATCAAGCCGGGGAAATACTATACCATCTATACCGATGGCAAGGAGTCCTATCTGGGGCGGCACCGGCTGCTGGATGCTGTTACCTCGGACGGCATTCCGCTTGCCGCGGTGACGCTTGTAACGGCCAACACCTTCCGCAGCTATGAGCGCGGGTCACAGTTCGCGTGGTTTTTGGGTTCGGTGCTCTTTTTGCTGGCGATGCTGGTTGCGGCAACCGTGCTGTCCCGCCGCTTTGTCAAACCAATCAATGAAAGTCTTGCGGCGGTCAGGGACAATCCAACAGAGGTGGTGGCATCCGGTATTTCGGAGATTGACGAGCTGCTGACCATGATCCGGGAGCGGCCGGTGGGTGCGCTGCCACCTGATGTGGAGGCGCGGCTGCGCGGCTTCACGGAGAGAGCAAATACGCTGACTGGTACGGAACGCACCATCCTGCAATACTATATGGACGGTTATACCGTCAAGGATATTCCCGAGTTGGCACGCATCAGCGCCAGCACCGTAAAGACTCATAACCGCAATCTGTACCGAAAGCTGGGGGTGGATTCGTTCGATGGGCTGAAGGTATATATTGAGCTGTTTGCCAGCTGCGGCCGCAGCGGTGAACTGCTGAACAGATCATAAAGATGATGAACAGAGTGCACAAACCGATCTGATTTGGGCTGTGCACTCTGTCTACGCCTAAGGGTGATTTTGGCGGTTGCAGGTAAAATTCACCCTTAGGGTAATAGACATTTTAAGTAAAAATTGCTAAAAAGTATATATACCTGTATATATACTTCGGACATAAGAACGGCAGAAAAGAAACGGCGATGTAGGCAAGGAGGGAACCGGAATGCGCCGCATCATTAAAGCGTCCATGGAGGACATATCTTCTATGGAGAGGTTTCAGTTTTCATTGCGCTGCGCTGTATGCGGCTTCCTCTGGGAGAGCCAGCCGGTACGCTTTTCCAAGGCGGGAATGCAGCCGGAGAGCGAGGGAAAGCGCGTGATTTTTCAGGCGCTGTACCAGCGTGAACGGGAGGATGCCTTTGAGCGGGCCGCAACGGAGGCAATGGAGTATTTCAGCCTGTGCCCGATCTGCAAGCGGCTGGTTTGTGACCGCTGCTTCCTTTTGGGGGAGGATATCGACCTGTGTACCGACTGTGCGGCGTTTTTGCAAGAGCACGGCGAGCCGGTGGAAGGTCTGTCCGCGGAAAACAGATGATAAAGGGAGTCGGCACAGATGAAGCGGAGATACTGGATAGGAGGTGTACTGCTGGTCATGATGCTGTGGGGAATGATGGGCTGCGGCAGGGCGGAGGCTCCGCCGGCCGGCCAGATGGTGGACGGCCCCGGTATGATGTATACGCCGGAGGATCAGAGCCCCTTTGCGGGGTCGTGGCAGAGCCGGGATGGTACCATCATATTAGAGGTGGAGAGCCGGGGGCAGTTTGAGGCGTCCGGCATACAGGTGTTTGTGAACGGTGAGCCGGACTTCGCATCTGACGCATGGGTGTACAAAACCGGGAATGTAAAGCTGACGCAGGAGCATAAGGATATTCTCATGACGGGCACCTTCGACAATCTGACATTCAGCCATGCGGAAAACGCCTTCCGCATCCGGTACAGCGACGGCAGCGGACATAGATGGCTGACAAAGGACGGCGCGGCGTGCGGTGAGGAGGACGTGATCTTCTCCACGGAGTCGAAAACGCCGCTATCTAAGGAGTGGAGCTGCCCCAACTGTGAGACAAAGAACGAGGGTAAATTCTGTACCAACTGCGGTATCCGGCAGCCCTTCTGCTGCAAAAGCTGCGGCTGGCAACCGACAAATGAGAAGATTCCTGTTTACTGTCCTGAATGCGGCAGCCGTCTCAAGTGAGACGTACCGATATGCGAGAAGGCACCCATGAAAAACGATCAGGAATGATGATTGGAGGGTGATGCCTATGAAATGGCGGCTTTGGATAGGAGGTGTATTGCTGTTGGCGGTGCTTTGGGGAACGATGGGCTGCGGTGAAACACGGGAACAGGGCGGCGACCATATGGTGGACGGCCCCGATATGGTATATACACCGGAGGATCAGTCCCCCTTCGCGGGAACATGGCAGAACGCCGACGAAAGTATTGTTCTGGAGATTGAGGGCATCGGACAGTTTGAAGCGTCCCACATGAATCTGACGGTCGATGGAGTGGTAAAGCTTACGTCTGATATGTGGGTGTACAAGACCGGTTATGTAAAGCTGACGGAGGGATACAATGACGTCTTGCTGCCGGAGCCCTTTCAGCTTCTGGAATTCTTTCATTCGCTGGACGCCTTTTGCCTGTACACCACCGAAGGAGAGACCTTTATGCTGGCAAGGTCCGGCGTGGAGTCCTCCGGCGTGGAGTCCCAGAGAATCCTCTCCTTCAGGCACTGAAAACCATGTATGAGGAAAGCCCTCAGAATATCGCTAAGTAGCCCTGTCCCTCCTGCGGACAGGAGAGTCTGAGAAATTTTGCACCGAATGCGGTCATCGCCTCAAGTGAGACGTGCCAATATAGAGAAAGATAACACAGAAATACCGAAAAACAGGAGGAAAAAATGATGAAAAGAGCGAGAAAACTTGCGGCGCTACTTCTGGCGTTGGTGATGGCACTGACGCTGGCGGCCTGCGGCGGCAAGGGCGGCAGCAAGACAAACCCCGCTGTGGGCAAGTACATGGGCGAGGCTGTTTTGTCCTTTGACGAGTGGATACCCATGGAGGATGTTTACGATCTGGGTGACAACTACATTGAGCTGAAAGAGGACGGTACGGGCTGCTTTATGCTGGACGGCGACCCGACGACCATCGAGTGGAAGCTGGGTAAGGATGGCGCCCTGACGCTGGACAGAGACGGATCGGTCTGCAACTGCACGCTGAAGGACGGCCTGATTATGGTGAACGACTACTTCGGCTTTGATCTGCAGCTGACCTTCCGCAAGGGTGAGGGTAATATCAGCGGTACCAGCGGAAACACCGGTGCGGATGAGATGTCTCTGGATGACTTCGCCGCAGTGTACGGCGGCGACTGGCACGGCATGGCCGGTCTCACGGATGCTACCGGTGATCTTGAGGCACTGAACGATACCGCCCACGAGATTTTGGCGCGGCTGGTGTTCGACGGTCAGGGCGGCTGCCAGGTCTGGCTGGCCATGTATCTGGAGGGCGAGAACGACTTCAATTTCGCCAACACCTATGTCCGCGTGGTGCCCGATGACGATACCGGTCTGGATCTGCGGGGTGAGTTCATGGGCGGCGAGATGCAGGACGGTATCCTGTCCGTGGATGAGACCGGCGCCCTGTATGTCAGCTGCGAGGTGGATTCCGACCTGGTAGACGGTTCTATCAGCCTGCTGGCGAACCTGCGCCATCTGGACGACGAGAACTGGACGGACGAGGATTACATTCCCATGCCCGAAAGCGCGGTGGAGTACTATCGCGGCAAGACCTTTATGGAGATCGCCAATACCTATCAGATTGACACCAGTCTGATCCCCGATGACGGCAGCGGAGATACCGCCTCTGTTCCCCCGGCTGGCGGCAGCGACAACGGTGGCCTGCCGGAGAACTATCCCTTTGAACGGACTACCACCAACTGTCAGGGTGAGTACGGCAAGTCTAATCCCGATGCCACCGGCCGGGCGGATCTGCCCACCATGCAGAAGGTGCGTCAGGAGCTGTGGGATATGAGCTCCTCCAAGTCCTCGAAATTGACCTATGACGACATCAAGGCCATGCTGGGCGGCGAGGATGGCATTCCCCATACCGGCATGGATGAGAGGAGCTGGAACAGTGAAAAGCACGCCTACGGCTGGTTCAACGGCGAAGGTGACTACTATGTGCTGTACTTCGTGGTGCGTGACGGCGACGAGTACTACACGGCCGCTAGCTTCTCCAGCAGTGTGAGAGGCGACGGCTGACGAACGGTACGGAAATCAGAGAAAGGAAGGCAGAAATATGCAAGTAACGTTGAACGCGCTGCCCGCTTCGCTGGCAGAATTCCGGAACCTGTCCCTGAACACCCCGGACGAGGTGGTGGCGGGCTTCCTGTGTGCATTGAACCTGTATGTAAAAAATCCCAACGAGGGTGTGGAGGCCATGAACCTCCTGCGGGGGCCCCGACCCATGACTCCCTATGACAGCCAGTTCCTGCGGGATCGTCTGCGGGGCAAGGAGTATCTGCCGCTGGCGTACTTCGCCGGGGCTACCCCCCAGAACAGCTACGTTCCCACACAGCCCTATGTGCTGAACGTACTTCCAGATCCCCGTCCGCAGGACATTGAACCGGGCTATCTGCGGGTATTTATCGCCACGCCCGGCGCGGACTCCCCCCGGCCTATCAAGCTGCGGCAAAAGCCCTCCACCGGCGAATGGTTCCTGTGGGAGTATTCCAGCCCTCTCAGCGGCATCCGCATCCCGGCCGCTCAGGATCCCTGGGCTTAAAGCCATGAAGCGGCGATGGATCGCGCTGGCGCTGCTTCTGGCGCTGGCGGTGAGCCTGACGGCCTGTCAGGTGGAGTTTATCCCCCACGGGCAGCCGGAGAACAACGGCGGCACCACGATAGACACACCGCCCCTGTCCGGCGACAACGATACGGCAGATCCGGTGGACGGCGTTGATCCGGTGGGGAATATGGAGCCCGATGACGACGATGATTACTGGGGCGACATAGGCTTCGGCAGCTTCTCCTACTCCCATCCCGATGCTGTTTACGCGGGCAATCGGCAGTATCTGGATGGGACATGGGTCGGAACTTCGGTCGAGACGGCGGACGGGAGGATACCGCTGGAGACGGCGGGCGAGTCCTTGACGCTGACATTCATGAGCGCCGATGGCGTGACCGACTTTATGGGCGAGGGCGTATGGAGCATGGGATGCCAGTACGACGCCACCTACTCCAACGGCGAACGTGAAACGTTGAACGAGCTGCATGTGAAGTTCCTCGGCGGCCCCATGTACCACGACTGCGGCAATCAGGACTGGTTCGCAGCGCTGGGCGGCGGCCCGAAGGGTGTTGAGTTCAACGTGACCGTGATCGACAACAACTATCTGGAGCTGCGCCGCTTCGGAGAGGGCCCGCATCAGATGTGGATCGTCTACTGCGAGCGGGCAGACGGCCTGTGGTGGAACGGCCATTGGTGGAACGAGGATTAACAAATCATTCATAGATAGAAATTATTATAAAGAAAAGGAGATTACATAACTATGGGACTGATTAAAGCGGCATTGGGCAGCGCAGGCGGCGTACTGGCTGACCAGTGGAAAGAGTACTTTTATTGCGAGTCACTGCCTGAGAACGTCATGGCTGTTAAGGGTCAGAAGCGCACCTCCGGCCGCAGCAGCAACACCAAGGGCAGCGACAATATCATCTCCAACGGCAGCGTCATCGCCGTGGCCGACGGCCAGTGCATGATGATCGTGGATCAGGGCCGCATCGTGGAGGTCTGCGCCGTGCCCGGCGAGTTTACCTACGATATGTCCACCGAACCCTCTCTGTTTACCGGTGAGTTTAAGGAGAGCGTCCGTGCTGTCATCGACAGCATGACCACCCGCTTCACCTTCGGTGGTGAGGCTCCCAAGGATCAGCGTGTCTATTACTTCAACACCAAAGAATTGATCGGAAACAAGTATGGCACTGCCAATCCCGTGCCCTTCCGCGTGGTGGATCAGCGGGCCGGTATCGACATTGATGTGGGCATCCGCTGCTTCGGCGAGTACAGCTATCACATCTGCAATCCCGCCCTGTTCTACACCAATGTGTGCGGCAACGTGGCGGAGGCATATACCCGCGACAAGCTGGACAGCCAGCTGAAAACCGAACTGCTGACGGCGCTGCAGCCCGCCTTCGCCAAGATCGGCGAAAACGGCATCCGCTACTCCCAGCTGCCCGGCCATACCATGGAGCTGGCCGACGCCCTGAATGAGGTCCTCAGCAAGAAGTGGCGCGACCTGCGGGGTATCGAGATCGTTTCCTTCGGCGTATCCAGTGTGACGGCCGACGAGGAAGACGAGAAGATGCTCAAGGAGCTGCAGCGGAACGCGGCCTTCATGGATCCCACCCGCGCTGCCGCCCATCTGGTGGGCAGTCAGGGCGACGCCATGAAGATGGCGGCTTCCAACACGGCTACCGGCCCTGCCATGGCCTTTATGGGCATGGGAATGGCCGGTCAGGCCGGCGGCATGAACGCCCAGAACCTGTTCGCCATGGGTCAGCAGCAGGCCGCCCAGCAGCCTGTACAGCAGGCCGCTCCCGCCGGCTGGACCTGCTCCTGCGGCCACGGCGGCAACACCGGCAAGTTCTGCGCCGAGTGCGGCCAGCCCAAGCCCGCCCCCGCCGGCGAGTGGAAGTGCGCCTGCGGCGCGGTGAACACCGGCAAATTCTGCGCCGAATGCGGCCAGCCCAAGCCTGCCAGCGACGAGTGGACGTGTGCGTGCGGAACGGTCAACAAGGGCAAGTTCTGCGCCAATTGCGGCACGCCTCGCCCCTGACGGTGAAAAAGGTGATGATCGGCCTCCTTGCGCTGGCGCTGGCAGGTGTGCTGACGGTGGGCGGCGTGCGGCTCTATCGCTATCTTGTGACCGACCGGATCATGGATGGTGACGGTATGATGAACGAGTTTGCAAACGCCTTTCGGGATGGTGACACGCTGAAAAGCATACGCTGGTCGCAGAGTGCTTCGTGCTACGACGACTGTTTCCGCTTTGATTTGGAGGAGACAGACGGTGCGTATACCATCTCCGGGTGGTGCATCGACACCGAGGGTAGCCGAGAAAGGGTAGAGCGGATAGACGCGCCCCTGACATCGGAGCAATGGGCTGAGGTGGAAACGTGCCTTCGGGAGAACTGGCATCAACCGCCCAGAGCCTTGCCAGAGGGGGTGTCTGTCCTTGACGGGACGGAGAGCTACCTCCACATCACCAGCCAGAGAGAGGACGAGATTCTCACGGCAGAATACAACGGTGAGTATGAGGACGTCCTGAGGACGCTCCTGTGGGAGCTCCTTATAGGTACCTCCGAGGAATATGCTCCGGCAGAGGAAGATTAAGCACACCGTACCCAGCCGCCCTATCAGCCTCAGGCGTAGGTGAGCCATTCTCCCGATTTCTACCCATTATGCGGCGTGAAGCGCGGTGGCAAAAGATTCTGTCTGGATTGGGCAACAACCCTGTAACAACAAATCACATTAGTCGGCAAGCACACTGCCAGCCGGCGATGTCGTTAGGAAAGGAGAAAGCAATGTACGATTATTCCGATTATTACGATTATTACGATTACAGCAGTACCCCGGCCTTTAACCCGCTGCCCACCATTATCTCGCTTGTCCTGTGCGTGTTTGTTCTGGTGTGCATGTGGATTATCTTCCGGAAGGCCGGTAAGCCCGGCTGGGCGGCCATTGTTCCCTTCTACAATCTCTATGTGCTGTTTGATATCACTTGGGGCAGCGGTATGCGCTTCCTGCTGATGCTGATCCCCTTCTATAACATCATTCTGGGTATCCAGACGCAGATTCGGCTGGCCAAGGCATTCGGCAAGGGCGGTGGCTTTGCGGCGGGACTGATTTTCCTGCCCTATGTTTTCATGCCCCTGCTGGCTTTCGGCAAAGGAACGTATCAGGGCGTTCCTATCAAGGCAGCCCCTTATCAGAACAATCCCTACCAGAACAACCCCTATCAGAGTAATCCCTATCAGCAGGGCGGCTATTCCCAGCAGTCTCATCAGCCCTATCAGAATCCCTATTCCCAGCAGCCCCAGTACAACGCACCTCAGCAGGGCTATCAGCAGCCGCAGCAGCCCCAGTACAATGCTGCACCCCAGCAGGGGTATCAGCAGCCCCAGCAGCCCCAGTATGCCGCTGCCCCCCAGCAGCCGCAGTATGCTGCGCCGCAGCAGCCCCAGCAGTATACAGCGCCCCAGCAGCCACAGCAGCCTGCGGCACCCCAGCAGCCACAGCAGCCTGCCCCTCAGCAGCCTATCCCCCAGCAGCCGGAGGCGGAGACCCGCGCTTCCACTTTTTGCCCCAGCTGCGGAGCGAAGAGCAACGGTGAGAAATTCTGCCAGAACTGCGGTGCCCCTTTGCGCTGATCCTTCCTGCCATAGTTGGACGGAATAACAAATGACGATGCAAAAAGAAAGGAAACTTATTATGAAAAAATCGATTGCGCTTATATTGGCCGTGTTGATGACGCTGTCCCTTGCTGCTTGCGGCGGTGGTGGCGGCAGCAGCGATAAGGGCGGCGCTCTGCCCGGCATTGATATGAAATCCACGGATATACAGGCCGTGACCTCTGACAGAGCAACGCTGGAAGTGCTGAACGAGACATTCTTCACCTATCTGGGCGGCCTGAACTACTTCACCGAAGGTGATGCGCAGTCGAAGCTGACCTATGCGGATCTGAAGGAGCATATCGGTGTGGATTGCTCTGAGTACCAGTATGATGAGGAGTACCAGCGCGGTGTATACACCTGGTACGCCGCCGAGGATGAGGCGTGCTGCCTGTCCCTGTTCTTCGGTGACAACGGCAAGCTGATCGCTGCCGGCGCGTACAACCTCAGCCTTTGATTGACCCTGATTAACCGTATAAATATCTGAACGCCATTTTCCACGGGAGCGGCCCAAAGCCGCTCCCGTAGCGGAAAGGAGAAAGTAATGGCATCCCAAATTACCAACTATAAATGCCCGGCATGTACCGGTCCCCTGCATTTTGTGGGGGCATCCGGTATGCTGGAATGCGATTTCTGCGGCGCGAAATATGACGTGGCGCAGATCGAAGCTCTGTACGCGGAGAAAGAGGCCAAGGCTGTGGCCGCCACGGAGCAGGCCAACGCCAAGGCGGAACAGAACCGCCAGAAAATAGCGGAGATGGAGGCACAGGGCTGGGATACCTCCAGCCTCAGCAGCGACTGGGGCACGGAGGCCGACGGCATGAAGGCCTATTCCTGCCCCAGCTGCGGCGCGGAGCTGATCTGCGACGCCTCCACCGCCGCCACCTCCTGCCCCTACTGCGGCAATCCCACCGTGGTACCGGGCCAGTTCAGCGGTGCGCTGAAGCCGGACTTCGTGATCCCCTTCAAGCTCAGCAAGGAGGATGCAGTGGCCGCCCTGAAGAACCACTATAAGGGCAAGCCCCTGCTGCCCAAGGCCTTTACCAACGGCAATCATATCGAGGAGGTCAAGGGCGTGTACGTCCCCTTCTGGATGTTTGACGGACAGGCGGAGGGTACTGTGGACTACGAGGGCCATATTACCCACGTCTATGAGAGCGGCGACTACGAGATTACCGAGACAGAGCATTATGACGTGCGCCGCGGCGGCTCCATCGCCTTTGAGAAGGTGCCGGTGGACGCATCCAGCAAGATGCCTGACGACCACATGGACTCCATCGAGCCTTACAACTATAAGGATCTGCGAGCCTTTTCCACGGCGTATCTGCCGGGCTTCCTGGCGGACAAGTACGACGTGACCGTGGAGCAGAGTCAGGAGCGGGCGGACGGACGCTGTGCTGCCTCGCTGGAGGGTGCGCTGCGCCGCACCACCACGCAGTACGACACCTGCATCACCAAGGGCAAGGATATCCGGCTACGCCGCGGTAAGGTGCACTATGCGCTGCTGCCGGTTTGGATGCTGCACACCAAATGGAACGACAAAGATTTTCTCTTTGCCATGAACGGACAAACCGGCAAGCTGGTGGGTGACCTGCCTACGGACATGGGCAAGTTCTGGGCCATCTTCGCCGCCATCACCGTACCGGTAAGTGCCATTGCGGCGGCGATACTGATGCTGATGTAAGGAGGGCGGCTGAGATGAAAAAAAGAATTCTGACATATCTGCTGGCCCTGCTGGCAGTGCTGACAATGCTGGTTCCCACATGGGCGGAGCAGACTGAGGATGACCTCTTCATTTATGACACGGTGGGCCTGCTGGACGAGGACGAGTGGTTGGAGCTAGAGATGATGGCCGATGAGATCTCGTGGCGGTATAACTGCGGTGTGTACATTGTCACTGTGGATGACTACGAGGACTACAACAGCGATATCCACTATGCGGCGGTGGCCATCTACGACGGCAACGACTTTGGTATCGGCGAAAACCGTGAGGGCATCATGCTGATGCTGAGCATGTACGACCGGGACTACGATCTGTTCGTCCGTGACGGCGGCACTGCCGAGTACGCAGTCAACAAATATGGACGCCATCAGATGACGGAGGTCTTTCTGGACAACTTCGCCGACAATGACTGGAAAGGTGGCTTTGAGGACTATCTGTCCGCCTGCGACGAATATCTGGACCGTGCCGAGCAGGGACACCCTGTCCGCAAGCCGCTGATGAAGGTGCTGCCTATGGCACTGGGTATCGGCGTGGTGCTGGCGATAGCGGTGTGCCTGTTCCTGAAGAGCAAAATGAAGACCGTCCGTCAGGGCGCAGAGGCGGATGCCTATGTGACCGCCGAGGGCCTGAACCTGACGGAGCAGTATGACCGCTATACCCACACCACGGAAACCCGCCGAAAGATCTCTAATGACAGCGACAGCGGCAGCAGCGATCACTCCGGCGGCGGCGGCTCCAGTACAAGCGGTAAGTTCTAGTACTACGCAACGGAAGGAGGAAGCGATGAAAAAGAACCTCATTCTCTGTCTGCTGCTGGCTCTGGCGATGATGGTATCGCTGACAGCATGCCAGGTAGAAATTCCCGGCATTGGAACCGTGAATATCAACGACGGCAGCACAGGCGGCAATGCGGGCGGCGATCATACGATCCATACGGGAAGCGACAATGATGAATCCCTTGCCTTGCTGCGGAAGAGCATGGCAGAGGTGCCGGACTATATCTTCGCGGCGGCATACATCGGCAGCGCGGCAGGCGGCCCGGACGATTTTGAGCTTCCGATACAGGAATGGGTGAGCAAGGCGGCGCCGGAACTGTGCGCCCAGTATCCCTTCGTTCGGAATATTCCCCGTGAGCGGGTGGTGGGCAGCGGCGGCAGCCTGTTCTGCGTGGTGCCCCGCGACCCCAACACATCTGTGGTGGTGAACCGCATCCAATGGAATGAGAAGGCCGGTGGCTACGATAACGTCGAGGTACTCTACCGCAGCGAGAGCGGCGAGCCGTTTCTGGTGTTTGCCTGCGCCGACATGGGGGAGGCGACCGATCCCGACACCGAGGTGATCGTGACCAACAGCGGAGAAGAGCCCCTGAAATGGTATCCCTACTACGGTATAGTGGCGCTGCCCTATTCCCCTGAGGACGGCCGTGAGCTGGGCTACGACTTTACCGTTTACACCGGAAACGACAGCATGGATGGCGGCGATGTGGGCGACGATGGCATGTGGACGGCTCCTACGGCGGAGCAGTTGGCCGGACACATCTGGACGTGGCAGGGCGATCTTGCTGAGCAGCCTGCCATGGCCACCATGTCCCTGACACAGGGCAGCGGCACGGAGCCGGGACAGATCACCTTCACATGGTGGTATACCAAGGACTACGGCGATCCGCAGGAGATCTATGAGGGCAGCTGGAAGCTGACGGACGGCGGGCAACTGATGGATCTGACCATGACCCGCACCGGCGGACAGCAGTATACAAAGGGCGAGGCGCCCACCACGGTGTCGGGCGCGTTCCCTGTGCAGGTACCCGCGGCCTTCGATATTTTCCCGGTGCTGAATGTGACCGGCGGAGGCGGCGCCGACGGACTTCCCATCCAGCAGATACCCTACGAGCTTTTCATGTTTGACCCCGCGCAGGGATAAGTGATACCAAAACGCAGGAAGGAGGCAACGCCATGCACAAGTACTGGAAGAGACCGGCCACGCTGACTGTGTTCGTGCTGCTGGTTTTTATGATGACGCTGTCGCTGACAGGGTGTCAGGTGGAGATACCCGGCATGGGAACCATCAATATTAGTGACGGAACGACCACCGGCAGCACAGGCGGCACGAACGGCGGCGATATAGGCGGCGAGCCGGGGGC
>ERZ825670.1236-NODE-1236-length-29198-cov-29.559208_pt1 | contig 29198 bp, 30 predicted proteins | sample MGYA00519929_ERZ825670 | MGnify/ENA primary metagenome ERZ825670 (study PRJEB31778, sample SAMEA3449207) | human gut metagenome | biome: human gut; feature: human-associated habitat; material: faeces | place: United Kingdom | collected 2010/2012 ...
AAAAGGCCCTATTAATACTTAGTATTGATAAGATTAAAGACCTAGATGAAATTAGTAAAGGAGATGATGATTTAATGGAAGCAGCTAAAAGAATTAAAGAAGCTACTTTTGATATTAATACTATTGGGTTATATGATGCTGAAGAAAGGCGAAGACAAGAAGATGCCATGTACTTAGCATATCGTGAGAAGATAGCCACTAGACGAGGTTACCGTAATGGTAGAAAAAAAGGTATAGAGCATGGTTATAGTCAAGGAATTAGTCAAGGAATTAGTCAAGGAATTGAGCAGGAAAGAAATTCTATAATTAATACCATGTTAAACAAAGGCTTATCTTACGATATGATAACTGAAATAACTGGTGTTTCTAATCAAGATATAAAAAGAATGCGAAGATGATTTTCTCATTCTTTTAGTTTCCTAGAAGTAGTGTGATTGTACCACCATCTTCAAGCCTCTCACCTGCTTTTGGCGATTGACTGATTACTTTACTACCTGTTTTACTGTATTCTACTTTAAAGTGTTCTAATATTTCTTTAGCTTCTTTTTTATCCTTACCGATGACATTTGGTACCTCATAATAAACCTTATCATCCCATTGCCAATCTTTTTCTACACCACCTTCTTGTTTTTTAATATCTAAAGCATCTATGATATCTAAGAGAATTCTTCTTGCTATTGGGGTGGTAGTATAACTTGATAAAAGAGCCGTATTTTTAGGATTATCAATAGCAATATATAAAACAGCTTCTGGGTCATTACTAGGAACAATACCTACAAATGACATTATATAATTGTTAACAAGATATGCTCCATCTTTAACTTTTTGGGCAGTACCAGTCTTTCCTCCAATACGGTATCCATCAATATAAGCAGCTTTACCTCCACCTAAAGCTACTACTGTTTCTAATGCATATCGCATGGTTTTAGATGTTTCTTTACTAATTGTTTTTCTAACAACAGTCTTTTTATTCTGATACATAACATTACCAGTCTCTGGTTCTAGGACACTAGCTAAAACATAAGGCTTTAGTAAATTACCACCATTTAAGACAGCAGATATAGCAGTTATCTGCTGGATAGGAGTTACACTTATTCCTTGACCAAAGGCAGTAGTAGCAAGTTCTACATTACCAACTCTTGATAGAGGAAATATTATTCCTTTTCCTTCACCATTAAGATCAATTCCAGTTTTTTGTCCGAATCCAAATAAATCTAAATAAGAAAATAACTTTTCTTTTCCAAGACGTTCTCCCATTAAAACAAAACCAGGGTTACAAGAATTTTGTAATACTTGTAAGAAAGTTTGATCACCATGACCACCTGCTTTCCAACATCTGATTCTTGCTCCATCTACGGTAACACCTCCAGAGTCAAAGAAGTGTTCATTATAAATATCAATAACTTTCTCCTCAATACTAGCAGCAGTTGTAATTATTTTTTGGGTAGATCCAGGTTCATAACTAGCCCAAATGGGTAAGTTTCTACTTAATACTTCACTACTATAATTTTTATAATTATTAGGATCAAAAGTAGGTCTTGAACTCATAGCTAGTACCTCTCCTGTCTTAGGATTCATAACAACAGCAAGAGCCATATCAGGATTCATCATATTAACAACATTATCAAGTTCTCTCTCAACTGATTTTTGAATATTAATATCTATTGTTAGTTGTAAATCCATACCATCTTGAGGTTTTACATAAACGTCAGAAAGAGTAAGTTTATTTCCTTTGGCATCAGAAAAATACTTAATAGCTCCAGCTTCCCCGGTTAAGTATTTATCATACTGTAGTTCTAGTCCAGATAATCCTTGATTATCAATTCCAACATAACCAAGAACATGAGCAAGTAATGTTTTATAAGGATAATATCTTTTCGCTTCTTTAAGAAGATAAACCCCATCAAACTTTAAAGCTTCTATTTTATCGGCTACTTCATAAGAAAGTCGTCGCCCAAGTGGATGAACACGTTCAATTGATGTATTTTTAAAGACATGCTTTTTCATTTCATTATAACTAACATTAAGTATCTTAGCTAATTCCTTAGTAACTTCCCTCTTATTTTTAATTTGATTAGGCACTAAAACAAGTGAAGTAGTAGTAACATTATCAGCTAAAACAATTCCATTTCGATCAAGAATCTTTCCCCGTGATGCTTCTATTGGTAAATTTCTACTCCATAAATCACTAGCAAGATTAGATAATTTCTTATAATCGAAAACTTGCACATAAAATACTTTAAAAATAACCATTAATAAAATAAAGCCAAATAGTAAAAGTATTATTTTAATTCTTTTATTGATATTTTTTATAAACAAAGTGATTCACCTCTATGAATTGTATGTCATAAGTAAGTGGTTTATTCTAAAAAGAAACAGACCAAATTCGTAAATGGTATCTAAAAGGATGCGTTTGGTAGTAAAGAGTCTTATCTTTTATAAAAGTAGTAGTAAAAATCTTTTTCTTTGTGCTTCAATTGGTAAATTTTTTGTATTCAAAACAGACTAAATCCGTAAATGGTATCTAAAAGGACGTGTTTGGTAGAAAAAAAGCTTTATTTTTTTACTAAAGTGTGTTATAATATGTGCATCTTTGAGAAAGAGGGGGATTTTATGAAAAATCAAATATATCCAGTAGCATATACAGTAATGCCTATAAAGAAAACAAAAGAATTAAATGTGCCAGTGAAAGCTGAAGATGAAAAAAGAGAACTAGTTTCTTATATTCCTTCAAAATGTTATGTAGTAAGTAGTGAGAGAAAAATAACTAAGTCAGGAAAAGTTGCTTGCTCTTATGGTGTTGTTTATCCATATATTACAGGTAGATCTCTAGCTGAAAATTATTACATGGCTAATTATCCTGAATATAATAGTGATGGAGATTGTGTTAATAGCTCTAAAACTGATTTCTTAACTGATAGTTATGAAAGTGCTTTAGAACAAGCTATTATCTATAATAAGGAATTATTAGATTCTACTAATTATTCTAAAGGGGCCAAAGAATATCATATTACATCTAAAGAAAAACATGAACAATTAATCAGACAGTTTTTAAATGATGCAAATTGGTTAGAAGGCATGACTAGTGATATGAATGTTAACATTACTGAATATGAAAAAACTACAAATAAAGAACAAATCTTAAAGAAATAAACAAGAAAAAGTTTATTTCTTTTCTTATCTTATGCTAAAATTAGGTTTAGAGGTGATTACTCATGAAAATAATAATTATTGGTTCTGGTGCCAGTGGGTTAGCTGCCGGTATTTCTTTACTAAGATGTGGTTATGATGTAACAATATTAGAAAGAAATAATATTAGTGGTAAAAAATTATTACTAACAGGAGCAGGTAGATGCAACTTTTTTAATAGTAATCAAAATATAGTGCACTATCATAGTAATGATAAAGATATATTAGCAAAAATAATAACTAGTGATAATATACATCTAGTAGAAGACTTTATTACCTCTTTAGGAATAGTACCTAAAGTAAAAGATGGTTATTATTATCCTTTTGCTAATCAAGCTTATAATATGAAAGAACTACTAGAAAGAACCTATCTAGACTTAGGGGGTAAGATTAAATATAACTATTTAGTAGAAAAAATAGAAAAAAAGAATAGCTTATTCTTAGTAAATGATACTATATCTTGTGATAAACTGATACTAGCAACGGGTAGTAAAGCCTATAAGATGACAGGTAGTGATGGAATAGGGTATCAACTCGCTAAAAAATTTAATCATCATATAGTAAAAGTATTACCATCACTAACCTCACTTATAACTAGGGAAAAGACAAATCTTAAAGGAGTAAGAGTAGATGCTAAAGTAACTCTTTATGAAGATGGAGTAAAAGTAAGAGAAGAACTAGGTCAAGTTCAGTTTACTGACTATGGATTAAGTGGTATTTGTATCTTTAACCTTAGTTACTATGCTGTTAAAGGTTTAAATAAAAATAAAAAAGAAGTAATTACAATAGACTTAATGCCATTTATGGATAAAGTTAGTTTTAAAAATAAAAAAGTATATGATTTACTACTTGGTTTTTTACCTAATAAAATGATTGACTATATACTTAAGACTTTAGATATTTCTAAAGATGTTTATTATGAAGACTTATCAAATGATAAAAAACAAGAATTAACTAAAATACTAAAAGAGATGGAATTTAATATTACTTCTTATAAAGAATTTGACTTCTCACAAGTATGTAGTGGGGGAGTAAGTCTTAGGGAAATAAATCCTTTAACGATGGAATCTATATTTGTTAAAAACTTATATATCATAGGAGAGTTATTAGATGTTAATGGAGACTGTGGTGGTTACAATCTAACATTTGCTTTCTTATCAGGAATATTAACTAGTAGAGGTGATAGTAATGCTTAGAGTAGAGATTAATTTAAAAATAGATAATGATAATTATAAAGAAGAAGTAGTAAAACTATTAAAGATAAAGTTTAGTGATATAAAAACTATTAGTATTAATAAAAAATCAGTGGATGCTAGAAGACGTGGTGCTATTCATTATCACTATAGTATTGATATAGAACTAGAAAGTAAATTAGAAGATGAACTATTAAAGAATAAAAAACTAAAACTTAATAAAGTAGTAAAAGAAGAATACCAAATACCAAAGAATGGTTCTAATAAATTAGAAAATAGACCTATTGTTGTAGGTAGTGGTCCAGCAGGGTTATTTGCTGCATATCTTTTAGCGAGTAAAGGTTTTCATCCCTTAGTAATAGATAGAGGAGAAGAGATGATTAAAAGAGTAAAGACAGTTAATACTTTCTTAGAAAAAGGTACTTTAAATGAAGAAAGTAATGTCTCTTTTGGTGAAGGTGGAGCAGGAACATTTTCTGATGGAAAACTAAAAACAATGATTAGAGATAAGGAACATAGAGGTAAAAAAGTCTTTGATATCTTTATTGAAAATGGAGCAGATAGTGATATTTTATACTTACAGCATCCTCATCTTGGAACTGATAAATTAAAAGAGATAATTCCATCTATTAGAAATAAAATAATTAAGATGGGTGGAGAGTTTAGATTTAGTACTAAACTTACAGATATTAAAATAGAAAATGAAAAAGTAGTAGCAGTTACTCTAAATGATAAAGAACAACTACCTTGTAATGTTTTAATACTTGCTATAGGTCATAGTGCTAGAGATACATTTCATCTTTTAGATGATAAAAACTTGTTGATGGAATCTAAACCATTTGCAGTAGGAGTTAGAGTAATGCATTATCAAAAGATGATTGATAAAGAACAATATCAAAATAAGATTAAGAAAGCTCCATATAAACTAACTTATCAAACAAAAAATCATCGAGGAGTCTACTCATTTTGTATGTGTCCTGGAGGTTATGTTATAAATTCAGCAAGTGAAAATAACTCACTTGTAGTAAATGGTATGAGTAATTATTTAAGAGATAGTAATACTGCCAATAGTGCTATTGTGGTAACAGTATCTAAAAAAGACTATGGTGAAGGATTGTTTGCAGGTGTTAAATATCAACAAGAACTAGAGAAAAAAGCTTATTTAAAAGGAAATGGTAAGATACCAGTAGAATATTATCAAGACTTTCTAAATAAAAAAATAACTAAGAAGGAAACAGATTTTGCTATACTAGGTGCCTATACTTTTACTGACTTAAATGATATATTACCAGTAACTATTAGTGATTCAATTAAAGAAGCAATGATAGAATTTAATAAGAAGATAAAAAACTTTAGTGATAGTAATCCTCTACTTGCTGGAGTAGAGACAAGAACATCATCTCCTATTAAAATAATAAGAGATGAAAAGTTAGAGTCAAATATCAAAGGAATATATCCTTGTGGGGAAGGTAGTGGCTATGCTGGAGGGATAACTTCATCAGCTATTGATGGAATAAAAGTAGCAGAAGAAATAATAAAAAAATATTACTATTAGGGGGATGTTATGAAAGATAAATATAGTGCTAAGGAAATACTATTAGGATTAAGAGATGAATTCTTATTAATTCAAGAAAGACTAAATGAAGTAGATGGATTTTTAGATTATGATAGGGATAAATATAATATAGAATCATACTTACTAGGTAATAATACATCTAGTTATTTACTAAAACTGTGTCCTAAGAATAGAGATATATTTGATAAAATGAATCTTAGAGTGGCAAGGTTATCTCGTGTTTCTAAACAAATAAATGGACTATATGGTTTAGTAGATTTTGAAGATAGAAAAGTTACGATTAAGCCTTCTAAACAACAAGAGTTTGATTATTTTATTAGAAAAACAACTAATTATAATCCTAATCTTTTAAATGATAAGATAGTAACTAATCTAAAAATTATGCCTTCTCTTTTAGAAATGAATATAAAGAATGATTTATTTCTTAGATATTGGTCTATAGATGATACAGTAGAATTTATAGATTGTAATAATAACCTAACAAGTCAGCAAATAAATAAAATGTTAAGCTATACCTATGATGATGTTGTTTTATCAACTAGGGCAAAAGAAATAATTAATAATAATAAAAATAGTTCTAAACAAATAGTACTTAAAGAAGGAAAATTTAAACATAGTGAATCATTTTCACTTATAGAAAGACCAAAAACATTTGTTTTAAGAAGAGAAAGAAAAACGATATTTTAAGATATTGTTTTTTTATGGAAATATTAAAAAAATCTTCTCAAAACTAGTTTATTAAGTTATAATAAATAGTTAGAAATGGGTGAAGTGTAATGAGGCGAGTACCAGTTATGATTGTTAACGAAACTGTCTTGTTTCCAAAGGTTGAGTATAGGATAGAAACACAGGATGAGAAGACAGAAAAGTTAATAAATACAATAGAACAAAGTAAAGATCAACAAGTTATTATGATACATTCACTAGATGGAGTATCTTTAGATAATGTTATAGAGTTTCCTTCTCTTGGGGTTTTATCAACCCTAACTTTAAAATTATTAGTGCCAAATTCAAAGACAAGAGCAGTGTTTTTGTGTCATGAAAGAGTGAAAGTTACTAACTATGAAAAAGAAAATGATATCTGGTATGTTGATATAGAAGATGTGAATGTAAAGGAAATACCAAAAGAAAAAAACACTTTATATATAGATATGTTGTTAAGATCCTATGAAAAATACAGTAATTTAATAGCGAATACTAGTAATGCTATGCTTCACCAATTATCTTTCATTGACAATTTATCAGATTTAACTGACTCTTTAGCTGTTCTTTTACCATTTTCTATTGAACTTAAGAAAAAATATTTATATGAAGAAGATCCTATTAAAAGAGCTATTACTTTACTTGAACAGTTAAAAGAAGAAATAGCACTTGCTAAAATAGAAAATGAAATAGATGAGAAAGTAAGAGAAGAAGTAACAGATAATCAGAAGAAATTTTATTTACAGACTAAACTTAAAGTAATAAAAGAAGAATTAGGGGAAGAAAATAGTAAGAATAGTGAAATAGAAAAATATCAGAAAAGATTAAAAAGTCTAAAAGCTAATAAAAAAATAAAAGATAGAATTAAAGAAGAAATTAAAAGGTATGAAACATCTGCTCCTATCTCTCCAGAAGTGGTAATGATGAAAGACTATATTGAATGGATGTTATCACTACCTTTTGAAATAGAAACTAAAGATGTAACTAATCTAGGAGAAATACAAAAGACTCTTGATAATAATCACTATGGAATGCGTGATGTTAAAGAAAGAATCTTAGAATATATTGCTGTTAAACAAAACTCTAAAAAAGAGAAAAGTCCTATTCTTTGTTTAATTGGACCACCTGGGGTTGGTAAAACTTCACTTGCTTATTCTATAGCTAAAAGTTTAAATAGAAATATTGCTACTATATCTGTAGGAGGAATTAATGATGAAGCAGAAATAGTTGGGCATAGAAGAACTTATGTCGGAGCTTTACCTGGTAGAATAATTCAAGGGATGAAAAAAGCAGGTAGTTCTAATCCAGTCTTTATTATTGATGAGATAGATAAGATGACTAAAAGTGTTAAAGGAGATCCTGCTAGTAGTCTTTTAGAAGTATTAGATAAAGAACAAAATAGTCATTTCTCTGATCATTACATCGAAGAAGACTTTGATCTTTCTAAAGTACTTTTTATAGCAACAGCTAACTATGAAGAACAAATACCTCTAGAATTAAAAGATAGATTAGAAATTATTCATATCCCCTCATATACAGAATATGAAAAAAAAGATATAGCTTTAAATTATTTAATACCTAAATTGATGGATGAAGTAGGACTAACTCCATTTGAAGTAGTCTTTGAAAGTGATGCTATTTTAGAAATTATTAGGTGTTATACTAAAGAAGCTGGAGTTAGAGAACTTAGTAGAATGATTTCTAAGATTTTAAGAAAGATAGTTAAAAAAATGTTACTAGAAAATAATGAAGCTCAAGTAATGGTAAAAAAGGATTCTCTTGAAGAGTATTTAGGTAAGAAAATATATACATTTTATCGTCAAAAGGAAACATTACAAGTTGGTGTAGTTAATGGATTAGCTTATACTCCTTTTGGAGGGGATGTATTAAAAATAGAAACAACTTATTATAAAGGAAAAGGTAATTTAATACTTACTGGTTCTTTAGGTGATGTTATTAAAGAATCAGCATCTATCGCTCTTAGTTATATAAAAGCTAATTATAAGAAATTTAATGTTGATGATTCTATATTTTCAAGTGATATTCATATTCATTTACCAGAAGGGGCTGTTAATAAGGAAGGACCTAGTGCTGGTATCGCTTTAACTACTTCAATAATAAGTGCTTTTAGTAATAAGAAAATATCTTCTAAAATAGCTATGACAGGAGAGATAACTTTACAAGGTGATGTTCTTGCTATAGGAGGAGTTAGAGAAAAGGTTTTAGGAGCCTATAGAACAGGTGTAAAAAAAATATATTTACCTAAAGAGAACAAGAAGGATTTAGAAGAAATTCCTAAAGAAATAAAGGATAAAATTAAGTTTATCCTAGTGTCTAATTATGATGAAATCATAAAAAATATTTAAATCAATTGTACTTTCCTTAAATGTTTGATAGAATTAATTTAAAGATAAGGAAGAGGTGATTAACTATGCATTTGTCAATCAATATGTCAAGTTTACAATCAGTTGGTGTGGACAATTTCTATAGCTTAATTACTCTTTTTTATCATGCATTAATAACAGGATAGGACTAATCTTATCTTGTTTTTTAATGTAAATAAAATAGAAGGAGTGAAAGAAAAAATGGATAAGAAGAAACAACTACTATTATCAATCGGACTTGTCTTAATACTAGTTCTAATGATAGTAGGAATCAGTTATGCAGCTTTTAAGTTTACAGGACTAGGTAATAAACCTAATACTATTACAACTGGAGCTATAACGATGGAGTATGAAGAATCTACTAATACTATCAGTATGACAGGAGCCTTACCAACTACTGATGCAACAGGAAAAGTTAGATTAACAGCTGGAGAATATTTTGACTTTACTATTAAAAGTAATATTCAAGGAAATGCTAATATCAACTGGGAAATAGCAGCAGAAGATATAACAGCATCATCAGCTAAAAAGATGGCTGGTAAAAATATAAAACTTTATTTAACTAAATTAATAGGTGATAAAGAAGAAGAAGTGATGGCACCAAAAGTATATAATGCAACTACATCAGCAAATACAAAGACAGGAAGACCATCAGGAGTAATGAGTCTAGCAACAGGAACAATGAGTGCAAGTGAGACAACAAACTATCGTCTTAGAATGTATGTAGATGAGTCATATAATCCTCAAGGAGATGGTGGAGGTTTATCATTTAGTGTTAAGATAAATGCATATGGAAAAGTAAAAGAAGCACCAACTGGTAGTAAGATGAAAGCATATGCAACAGAGGCTGATCTTGGAAATGATGCCCCTCCAGAAACGGATTTTCATACTAATGCTTACAGGTCAAAAATAACTAGTATTACTACAAAGAAAGATAACATAGTACCAGCAACAGCTATTGCAAGTTGGGATATATCAGAAGCAGGGGATGGTTCGGTAATGGCATATGTAGAAGATGATGGAACAGGTAATAGTACTTATAAGATAACAATAGGTGGAAAAGGTGGAATTATTGCCAATGAAAGTATGATAGGTTATTTTTCTGGATTTAGTGAGATGACATCAATAGATTTGTCAGTCTTAGATACATCAGAAGTAACAGATATGAATGGTATGTTTTCTGGATGTAACAAATTAACAAGTTTAGATGTAAGCAATTTTGATACATCAAAAGTAACAAATATGAGTGGAATGTTTTCTATGTGTTGCAGTTTAACAAGTCTAGACTTAAGTAGTTTTGATACCTCACAAGTAACATATATGAGTAAAATGTTTGCTGGCTTTGGTGATTTTCCGGAGGGAATAGAAGAAATAAACTTAAGCAGTTTTGATACATCAAAAGTAACAAATATGAGTGGAATGTTTGCTGACTGTATCGGTTTAACAAGCCTAGATTTAAGTAACTTTGATACATCACAAGTAAAAAATATGAGCAGTATGTTTTCTGAATGTAGCAGTTTAACAAGTCTAGATGTAAGTAACTTTGATACATCACAGGTAACTGATATGAGTTGGATGTTTGATGATTGTAGCAGTTTAACAGAACTAGATGTAAGAAACTTTAATACATCACAAGTAACAGATATGAGTTATATGTTTTCTGGATGTAGCAGTTTAACAAGTCTAGATGTAAGTAAGTTTGATACATCAGAAGTAACAAATATGAGTGGTATGTTTTCTTCATGTAGCAGTTTAACTAGCTTGGACTTAAGAAACTTTGATACATCAAAATTAACAGACATGAGTAGGATGTTTAGACAATGTGGCAAATTAACTCAAATAACTGTTTCCAATAAATGGGTAATAAAATCGGGGGCATCAACTAATGAAATGTTTTCTAACTGTGGAACAGACCATGTAACTGCTGTTTAATAAGGAGTCTAGAAATAGGCTTCTTTTCTTTTTAAGTGATTAGAAAATAAAAAATACTCTTGACAAATATCTATAGATTTAATTATTCTAATAAGTAGAATGAGGAGGAAAAATGATGGAAATTGAAAGAGTGATAACTGGTACTTTAGATGAGAATTGTTATATCTTAAAGAAAGATGGTAAGTGTTTATTAATAGATCCTGGATCTGATAGTGATAAGATTAAAAAGTCTATGGGGGATAATAAATTAGTAGGGATACTTGTAACCCATTCTCATTTTGATCATGTAGGAGCATTAAGAGATTTCTTAAAAAGTAATAGAAAATTAATGGTATATAAGAAAAGTAATTTAAGTGATTTAGAAGAGAAAGAAATAGAACCATTTAAGTTTAAATGTTATTATACTCCTGGACATAGTAATGATTCTGTAAGCTTTTACTTTGATGAAGTTAATACACTGTTTGTAGGGGATTTTATCTTTAAAAATACAATAGGTAGAACTGATCTTCCAACAGGTAATGAAACTGATATGAAAAACTCATTAGCAAGATTAGCAGAATTTGATAATGATACCAAGATATACTCTGGACATGGTGATTTGACTACTTTAGAAGAAGAAAGAAAAAATAATCCATATCTATAATATCTGTGATATAATTTAGTTGAAGAAGAGAAAGGTGGTTACTATGTATATTGATTTGATTGTACTTATAGTATTAATATTATTAGTCATTATGTTTTTTAGACAGTTTTCTAGTTTTGTCTATTTTATTGCTATAGCAGATATATTTCTTAGAATATTAACCTTTATTGGGGAGAATATTCCTCTTGCTGATGTATCTGCTGTTATAAATAAATATATTCCAAAGAGTATTTTAGGTATTATAGGTAGTTATACTAGTGGACTTTTGTATACAATACTGGCGTGGGTATTTATTGTAATAATGATTATCTTTGAATCGTATATAATTAAGTTCTTTATTAAGAAAAAGAAGGTGTAGAATGAAAAATGGTTTATGGACTAAGATAGTAATAGTAATTATTACTTTAGAAATATTAGTAGGGGCTATCTATTATGGTTATAAAAAAATAGTTACTACTGATTCAGGTAGTTTATCTACTAAGAATAAAACTGTTACTACTCTATATAAAAAAATAGCACATGAAGATTTAGAAATATTAGATGTAATGGAGAATAAAGCAATGCTATATTATGCTTATAATAATATAGAAAATAAAGATTCTATTAGTTGTGAAGTAATAAATGTTAATAAAGAGGGATATACTTGTAGTGGTTTAACTACTTTTGTTAAGAAAGAAACTTTAGAAAAAGAAGTTAAAGATTTATATGGAAAAGATATTAGTGTAAATATAGAAGACTTTGAAGTATCTAAAAAAGAATATGCTTTATATGACGAAGAACATAAAGGAGTAGTAATTGTTACTAAAGAGGATAACTCTGAACCTATTAATATTAAATTAAAGAGTGCTAGAAAAGAAGATAATAAAATAATATTAACTACTGAGGTATTAGATGGTATCTATGGAACAGTTAAAAATACTTATCAGTATACATTTGAAAAAAGTGGGAAAGACTATTATTTAACTAAGAAAGAAAAAGTAAGGACGTGATAATATGTATGATAGTATTAAAAGTGAAATAGTTAAAGCGATGAAGGAACATAATAAAGAAAGACTTAATGTCTTAAGAATGGTTAAAGCTTCTGTTGATTTAGAACATATTGATAAGAAAGTTGAAATTAATGATGAGTTAGTTTTAAGTGTAGTATTAAAACAAGTAAAGATGAGAGAAGACTCTATTGAACAGTATTCTAAAACATCAAGAAGTGATTTAGTAGAAAAGGAAACTATGGAACTTAGTATTCTAAAAGAGTTTTTACCAAAACCATTAACAGATAGTGAAGTAGATGAATTAATTAGTGAAGCAATAGATGAAATAAAGCCAGAAGGTATGAAAGATATGGGTAAGGTAATGGGATACTTATCACCTAAAGTAAAGGGTAGAACTGATCAAAAAGCTTTATCTATGAAAATAAAAGAAAGATTACAATAAACTTTTCCTAGTATGTTGGAAAAGTTTTTCCTTGGGAGGTGGCAATCAGTCAAAAATAACTTATAAAAAGTTATAAACAAGTGTTGACTTTTATTGATAGAATAAAGTATAAACATTATAAGGAGATTTTAATTATGAGTAAATATTATTCTATCAATGAATTTTCAAAGATTTTAGGAGTATCAGCACAAACACTTAGAAATTGGGACGCAAATGGTAAACTTCATCCTCACCATACTTCTAGTAATGGATACAGATATTATTCTCATGAACAGTTAAATCAAGTTATGAACATAAAACCTAATTTAGACAGAATCGTCATTGGATATTGCAGAGTTTCAAGCAATAAACAAAAAGATGATTTGGAAAGACAAATAGAGAATATGAAATTGTATCTAAATGCACAAGGAAAACCTTATGAAATTATTTATGATATAGGTTCTGGAATCAATTATAAGAAAAAAGGACTGAAAGAACTGATTAAACGCATATCTCAAAATAAAGTAGAAAAAGTTGTGGTTCTTTATAAAGACAGATTGTTAAGGTTTGGATTTGAATTAGTCGAATATATTGCAAGTTTATACAATTGTGATATAGAAATAATTGATAATACAGAAAAATCAGAACAACAAGAACTTGTAGAAGATTTAGTTCAGATTATTACAGTTTTTAGTTGTAAATTACAAGGCAAACGTGCTAATAAAGCTAGAAAATTAGTAAAAGAACTAATTGAGGAAGGAAGTGAATCAGATGATAAAGTCAATAAAAGTAAGATTGAATCCAAATAACAAACAATTGACTAAGTTATTTCAATACTCAGGTTGTGCAAGATTTGCTTACAATTGGGCTATTTCAAGAGAACAGGATAATTATAAGCAAGGGAACAAGTTTTTATCAGACAGTGAATTGCGAAAGGAATTTACACAATTAAAGAAGCAGTCTGAATATCAATGGCTGAATGAAGTAAGCAATAATGTAACAAAACAAGCAATTAAAGATGCTTGTAATACTTATAAGAAATTCTTCAAAGGACAATGTAAATATCCTAAATTTAAGAGTAAGAAACACTCTATCCCATCTTTTTATCAAGATAACGTTAAAATTCGGTTTACAGATACTCATGTAAAAATAGAAGGATTTTCAATGAATAAAAAGAAAAACAAACAAAAATTAAACTGGATTAAACTTTGTGAAAAAGGAAGAATACCAACTAACTGTAAATACATGAATCCACGTTTTACTTATGACGGATTATATTGGTATGTGTCAGTTGGTATCGAAGTTAATGATGATACTACTCTTCCATCCAACGAAGGAATTGGTATTGATTTGGGCATCAAGGATTTGGCAATATGTTCTGATAATAACACTTATAAGAACATTAATAAAACACAGACAGTAAAGAACCTGGAAAAAAGAAAACGCAGGTTACAGCGTTCCGTATCGAGAAGATATGAGAAAAATAAGAAAGGAGCAAGTTACTGTAAAACAAGTAACATTATAAAAAGAGAAAAAGAACTTTTAAAAGTAATAAAACGATTAACAAATATTCGTCAGAATTACTTACATCAAACAACATCTGAGATAGTGAAAACCAAACCATCTTATATATGTATGGAAGATTTGAATGTAAGTGAAATGATGAAGAATAAACATTTATCCAAAGCAGTACAACAGCAAGATTTTTATGAATTTAGAAGACAGATTGAATACAAATCTGCATGGAATAATATTCCAGTTGTTATAGCAGATAGACTCTTCCCAAGTTCAAAATTATGCAGTTGTTGCGGAAGTATTAAGAAAGATTTGAAACTGTCAGATAGAATCTATAAGTGTGAATGTGGAAACATCATAGATAGAGATTATCAAGCTGCTTTAAATCTTAAAATGTACGGAGAAAATGTTTTAAAATAATCTGTAGCATAACACTTTCAAGTTATTACAGATATGTACCGAGCGTTAATCGGGAATTTACGCCTATAGAGAGTACAAGAACTTGTAAGTAGTGATTGACTTGTCAACACAAAAGCATACTCGTTGAAGTAGGAATGGAACATAAAAGTTTATAACTTTTTATAAGTTTTCAGTAACGGTAAAATGGATACATATATATACGAAAGAGAACTAAGAGAAAAAGGAATAAAGTTAATAGCAGGAGTAGATGAAGTGGGTCGTGGACCTTTAGTAGGACCTGTGGTAACTGCTTGTGTTATACTTCCTGAGAAGTTTGATTTAGAAGGACTAACTGATAGTAAGAAATTAAGTGAGAAGAAAAGAGAAGAATTATATAAAAAGATAGAAGAACAAGCTTTAGGAATTGGTATTGGTATTGTAGATAATGAAGAAATAGATAAGATTAATATTTTAAATGCTACTAAGAAAGCAATGAAGATGGCTATTAATAACTGTAATATAAGACCAGAACATGTTTTAATAGATGCCGTTAAATTAGATATTGATATACCAACTACTTCAATAATTAAAGGTGATTTAAAAAGTATAACAATATCAGCAGCTAGTGTTATAGCAAAAGTAACAAGAGATCATATGTTATATGAACTAGATAAGAAATATCCAATGTATGACTTTAAACATAATAAAGGTTATCCCACTAAGAAGCATATTGAAGCGATTATGGAATATGGTATTATTAAAGAACATAGGAAAAGTTTTTCTCCTGTTAAAGAATATGTAAATAATAAGTAAATTTAAAAAAACTATTGACAATTAGTAGTAACTTTAGATATAAGAATATGGAAAAGGAGGAATTTCATGACAAAGAACTTAGTAATAGTAGAAAGTCCTAGTAAGAGTAAAACTATTGAGAAATATCTTGGAAAGAATTATAAAGTAGTATCTAGTAAAGGGCATATTAGAGATTTAGCAACTAGTGGTAAATTAGGTCTAGGTGTTGATATAGAAGATGGATTTAAACCTAATTATGTTCCTTTAAAAGGGAAAAGCAAATTAATTAAAGAGCTAAAGAAAGATGTTAAAGAAAGTGATCATATAATACTTGCAACCGACCCAGATAGGGAAGGGGAAGCTATCTCTTGGCATTTGAAAGAAGCTTTAAATATAAAAGATGATGATTATTCAAGAGTGCTTTTTCATGAAATTACGAAAGATAGTGTTTTAGAAGCTATTAAACATGAAGGTAAGATTGATCAAAATCTTGTTAAGAGTCAAGAGACAAGAAGAATACTTGACCGAATAATTGGTTTTAGATTATCTAAGTTATTACAATCTAAGATAAAAGCTAAGAGTGCTGGACGTGTTCAAAGTGTAGCTTTAAAACTAATTGTTGATAGAGAAAGAGAAATAGAAGCATTTAAACAAGAAGAGTATTATACTATAAGTGCTTTCTTTGATGATGTTGAAGCTAATCTATTTGAATATAAAGATAAAGAGATTAAACTTACTTGTAAGGATGATGCTGATAAAGTAATTAATAGTTTAGCAAGTGACTATAAGGTATATTCAGTAGAAGAGAAACTAAGAAATAAGAAAAGTAAGGCACCTTTTACTACTTCAACACTACAGCAAGAAGCAGCTAATAAATTAGGTTTTCCTACTAAGAAGACAATGATGATAGCACAAAAGCTTTATGAAGGAATTGATCTTGGTAGTGAAACTACTGGTTTAATCACTTACATGAGAACTGACTCTATTCGTTTATCTGATGAGTTTATTCATAATACTTTTAATTATATTGAAAAAAATTATGGTAAAGAATATATTGGTTATCCAAAACAAGCTAAGAAAAAAGATAATGTTCAAGATGCTCATGAAGGTATAAGACCAACTAGTATATTAAGACGTCCAGAAGATGTTAAGAGTCATTTATCAAGTGATGAGTTTAAATTATATCGTTTAATCTATTATAGAGCTTTAGCTAGTTTGATGGCAGATGCTAAAGTAAATCAGACAACAGTATTGTTTGATAATAATGATTATCACTTTAAAGCAACTGGTAGTGTTATTGTCTTTAAAGGTTATTTAGAAGTATATCAAGTTTATGAAACAAGTGATGAGAATTATCTTACTGGTTTTGTTAAAGACCAAGTGTTAAAAGCAACTGACCTTGTTAGTGAACAACACTTTACGAAACCACCGGCAAGGTATACAGAAGCATCTCTTGTTAAAAAAATGGAAGAGTTAGGTATTGGTAGACCATCTACTTATGCTCAGACTATTGATACATTAAAGCAAAGAGCTTATGTAACTTTAGAAGAGAAGAAATTCCATCCAACAGAGATGGGAGTTGAGACTACTGATAAGTTACAAGAGTTCTTTAAAGATTTAATTAATGTAGAATATACAAGTAAGATGGAAGAAGACTTAGATAAGATTGCTAGTGGAGAATTGGTTTGGAATGAAGTATTAAAAGAGTTTTATGATGAATTTGAACCACGCGTTAAGAAAGCTTTTGATGAGATGGAAAAAGCACCTGACCAAGAAACAGGGGAGAAGTGTCCAGAATGTGGACATCCACTAGTTATTAGAAAAGGTAAGTATGGTGAATTTACCGCTTGTAGTAACTATCCAGAATGTAAATATGTCAAGAAAGAAGAAAAACAAGTAATAGAAGTAGCACATTGTCCTAATTGTGATGGGATGATTCTAGAGCGAAAAACAAGGAAAGGTAAAACTTTCTATGGTTGTAGTAACTATCCTAAATGTAAAACAGCTTTTTGGGATAAACCATTAGATTTAAAATGTCCTAATTGTAATTCTATACTATTAGAACATGGTGATGAAATAAAATGTAGTAGTTGTGATTATACAAAAAACAAATAAAGAAGTTTTATCTTCTCTATTTGTTTTTTTCTTTACTATGATAGATTTTTAAATATCTATCATACTCAAATAAATCATTAGGTGTCATTCCTAGAAAATAACATAACTCAGGAATTAATACAGATGGAAAGCTTAATTTTCCATTTTCATATCTTGAATATAAATCTTGACCAATACCAAGATGAGCTGCTATTTCTACTTGTGTAATATTCTTAACTTTTCTTTGCTCTTTAATCTTTTCATGAAAATCCATTTGCATATAAATCACCGTACTTAAAGTGTAAACTAATTAACTAGAGAAAGTCAATCAAGAATTTAATAATTTCTTGCAAACAAATGTTTTTCTTGTTATACTTATAGTGGAAAACGTGGTGGAAGTATGAATAAAAAAGAACTATTTATAGATGAAATTAATTATTTGAAGAATGATGATATTAAGAAAAGTGTCGCTATTCTTATTGAAATGTTACCAGATTATTTCTTTCATGAAGCAGCCTCATCTACTGGAAAGTATCATCCAAAATATGCCCTTGGTGATGGTGGCTTATTAAGACATACTAAAGCAGCTTGTTATATAGCTCATGAATTACTAAACGATCCAGCAATTGGGGAGAAGTATACATCAAGAGAAAAGGATTTGATGATAGTTGGTCTTATTATGCATGATGGACTAAAAAGAGGTTTACAGGAAGAAAGATATACTAGATTTGATCATCCATTACTAGCTGCTAACTTTGTGTATGAAAATAGAGAAAAAGCAGGGATTAGTGAAGATGAAGCATTATTCTTAAAAGAAGTTATATCATCACATATGGGACCATGGACAAAAGATTATGATGGTAATGAAGTACTACCATATCCTAAGAATAAATATCAAAATTTTGTTCATATGTGTGACTATTTAGCTAGTAGAAAAGGATTACTTGTTCCTTTTGATAGCAATAACAATATAATATTATAAGAGGAAAGATTATGGGAAAGATAATAGTAATTGAAGGAGTAAATGATTCAGGAAAAGAAACCCAAAGTAAATTACTTGCTAAAACTTTGAAGGAAGAAGGATATAAAGTAGTAGAATTTTCTTTTCCAATGTATAAAAGTCCAACAGGAAAGATATTTAAGAACTGTGTTTTAGGAAAAGATGGTAATGGTTATTTTGAAGAAGGATATGAAAATTTAGATCCTTATGTTGTGTGCTTATATACAGCAGCCGATCGAAAATATCATAAAGAAAAAATAGAAAGATATTTAAAAAATGACTATATAGTAATTTTAAATAGATATACTAGTTCTAATATGGCTCATCAAGGTAGTAGATATAGTGATAGTGAAGAACGCTTTTATATGTACCAGTGGATAGATAAATTAGAATATTGGCTCTTAAAACTGCCAAAACCAGATTGTACTATTCTTTTAAAAGTACCTGCTAAATATCTAAACCAACTATCGGAAAAACAAGTAGCATTTAACTTTCAAGAAGATATCTTTGATCAAGACTCGGTTTTAAAAGCTTATATTGAATTATCAGAATTATATAATTGGGATAGTATTGATTGTGTTTCTAATAATAAGATGAAGTCAGTAGAAGAAATTCATGAAGAAATAATGAAAATAGTAAGAATAAATTTAAATAATTAAGTAAATAATAGTGTTAGGTGATAAGGATGGATTTATTAATAGTTCTTGTTAAAACACTATTTTTTTATTGGATAATCGTTTTAGTGTATCGTTTTATGGGCAAAAGAGAAGTAGGAGAATTAAGTATTGTAGACTTAATAGTGTCTATTTTAATAGCAGAGCTTGCGGCAATGTCGATAGAACAATATAATAAAAGTATCTTTCTAAGTCTAATTCCGATGATAGTATTAGTCTTATTACAAATAGTTCTTGCTAAACTTTCTCTTAAACATCCAAAACTTAGAACATTATTAGATGGAGAACCATCATTTATTATTGAAAAAGGAAAAGTTAATTATAAAGAACTAGTAAAGCAACGCTATAACTTGGAAGATTTATTAACCCAGTTAAGAGCAAGAGAAATTAAAAGCTTAGAAGAAGTTGACTATGCTATTTTAGAAACATCAGGAAAACTATCCGTCTTTCAAAAACAAAGAGGTAGAAGTGTTTATCCACTAGCAGTGATATTAGATGGTGTTATTCAAGAAGATACGTTAAAAGCAATTAAAAGGGATAAGAGATGGTTAGAAGATATGTTAAAGTTTAAAAACGTTAATTTAGAAGACATATTTTATGGCTTTTATAAAGATCATCAGTTATTTTTAATTAAAAATAGTGATTGTATCACATAAACGACAAAATAAGTATAAAATACTATATAAAATAGAATAAGGTGATTAGATTGAAACGATACTTTATTCTTATTTTTGTATTCATTTTAACACTGTTTTTATTATTCTTTCCGAAAGAAGAAAAAGAGGTAAGTAAGATGGATGAGAAAAGATTTATATTTATATCATATATTGAAATAGCTAAATACTTAAAAGGAAAAGATGAAATTGCTATGAAAAATACTATTGATGATATGATAAGTCAATGTAGTGAGTTTGGTTTTACTGATATTATTTTACAAGTAAGAAGCTTTTCTGATGCTATATATTATTCTGATATTTATCCTAGTAGTTCTATGATAGTAGCTAAAGAGGGTGATAAATTACCTTTTGATATCTTAGAGTACTTTATTAAAAAAAGTCATGAAAATAATTTAAAACTTCATGCTTGGATTAATCCTTACCGCATTAGAAGTAATTTATCTAAAGAAGAGATAACTGATAAGAATCCAGCATTTAAATATTTGAATACCAATAAAGTAGAAGAAAGTGATAAAGGAATATTTTATAATCCAGCCGATAGTGAAATTAGAAATTTAATAATTAATGGGGTAGAAGAAATACTAGATAATTATGATGTAGATGGGATTCATTATGATGATTATTTTTATCCTAGTAAAACAATAGATTTGGAAAATTATCAAGAAGAATTACTAAAAAGAGAAAATCTTACTATAGATGAATATAGACTTGAAAATACTACTAAATTAATAGAAAAAACTTATGAAGTAGTAAAAAAGAAAGATAAAAATATTTTATTTGGTATTAGTCCTGAAGGAAATATTGATAATAATTATACTAGTAATTATATAGATACTAAGAAATTTGCTGGGAATAGTGGTTATGTTGATTATTTAATGCCTCAGATTTATTTTGGTTTCTTTAATTCTATTAAGCCCTTTTATGAAACAGTAAAAGAATGGAATAGCTATATTAAAACAGATACGGTTAAATTAATACCTGCCCTTGCTTTTTATAAAGTAGGAGAAGAAGATTTATATGCTAAAGATGGACAATATGAGTGGATAGAATACAATAATATAATAGCAAGAGAAGTTTTAGCTAGTAGACCTTTATCAAATTATCAAGGATTTGCTATTTTTAGATATGATTCTATATTTAATGATAATTTAACCTCATATGCTTTTAAAGAAAAAGAAAATTTAAAAAAGATACTTAAATAAGTTTTGATGTGTTATACTTAAATAGTAGAGGAGGTTAGCAATGAATCAAAAAGGTTTTACTTTAATAGAACTTTTAGCAACAATTACTATTTTATCTATGATTATGTTAGTAGCAATACCTAATATTATGAGTACTCTTGATAAGAGTAAGAGAAGAACTTATGTAGAAGATGCTAAAAAAATGATAACTCTTGCAGAATATAAATTTAGATCAGATACTACTGTTGAAGCTCCAAATGGAACTAAAGCCAATGTTTTTCCATTAGCTTCTATGGATTTAACAGACTTTAGTGATGGACCAGAAGGAGGAAGTTATGACTTACAAAGTTCTTATGTCGTTATGATTAAAAAAGATAATACATATAACTACTATGTAACTTTAGTTGAAAGTTATGGCTCTGTTAATAATTATAAGTATCGAGGCATTTCTTTAAAAACAAGAGATGATTTACTAAATCAAGATTCAATAAATAGTGTAGTTGATTTTTCAACAAAACCAAGTAAATTAGTAAGAAATAATACGGTTAAGATAAATGGTACTAATTATACAGTTAATTATGTATATAGTTAAAAAAGTGAACTAAAAAAATTGACATATAATAGATTGTTATGTTATTCTTGTTATAGAAAGATATGGAGGATGTAGAGAGAATGGAAAAAAAGAGAATGAATCAAAAAGGTTTTACTCTAATTGAATTATTGGCAGTTATTGTTATTTTAGCAATATTAATGACTTTAGCTGTTACAAGTATGCAAAGATATATTAATAATGCAAAGAAAGATACTTATATTACTACTGCTCAACAATTCATAGATAGTGTTAGATTAGGAATTACTAACGGCGAGTATGATACCCCTGATATTGGTAAATGTACTGCTGTATCGGTTGAAAATATTGAAACAACAACAGAAACAAAGCAAAGTCCTTTTGGAAAAGCTTATAATGGTGCAAAAAGTTATGTTTTAGTTTATAATACGGCTACAGCAGGACAAGAAACTAAACTTGCTTATTATATGGCTATGGATGATACTTTAGATAATGGTTTCCCACTTACTATTGAATCAGGTTTAGATAGAAAAATAGTGTTTGCAAGAAACTCTACTGAAGCTAATGCTATACCATCAATAACAGCAGCTGGTTCTACAGAAATTACCTTGGCTGGTTCAACTAAATGTATAGTTACAAAATATTATTAAAATTAAGTCTACAATAGTAGACTTTTTTCTTTTAGTTTGCTATCCTTAAGTAGGAGGTAATTAATATGCTAATAATAGGTAGTCATGTTGGATATAAAAAAGATAGTGGATTAGTAGGAAGTGTAAAAGAAGCATTAAGTTATAATGCTAATACTTTTATGTTTTATACAGGTGCTCCACAAAATACTAAGAGACTTCCAATTGATTTAGAAAAAGTAAAAGAAGCAGATCAATTAATGAAAGATAATAAAATAGCTAAAGAAAATGTTATTGTTCATGCCCCTTATATCATTAATCTTGCTACTGATGATTTAGTAAAAAGAGAATTTTCTTGTAACTTTCTAAAAGAAGAAATTAAAAGAGTAGAAACACTAGGGTTTTCTTATTTAGTTCTTCATCCAGGAAGTCATGTTGGAGCAGGGACTGATAAGGGAATACAAAATATTGCTGACTCATTAAACAAAATTATAGATAAAGATACAAAAGTAGTTATTTTACTGGAAACCATGGCCGGAAAAGGTACAGAAGTAGGTAAAAGCTTTGAAGAGTTAGAAAGTATTATTTCTAAGATAAAACAAAAAGAAAATATTGGTGTATGTTTAGATACTTGTCATATAAATGATGCTGGTTATGATTTAAATTATTTTGATAAGGTACTAGATTCATTTGATAAAATAATAGGTCTTGATAAGTTAAAATGTATTCATGTAAATGATAGTAAAAATATAATGGGATCTCATAAAGATAGACATGAAAATATTGGCTATGGTTATATTGGGTTTGATAACTTAATCAATATTATTTATAATAAGAGACTTGATAATATTCCAAAGATATTAGAAACTCCATATATTGATAAAACTTATCCACCATATAAATATGAGATAGAAATGATTAGAACTAAAAAGTTTAATAAGAATCTAATTGATGAGTGTAAACAATTGTAAAGATTAATTAAACTTTATCTTAAATAAACTATCTATGATATTATTATGTAAGGGAGTAGTTTATGCAGAAAAAAATAGAATTTATAGTAAAAGCTTTTTTATTAAGTAGTCCTTTTCTTGATATGTTAACAGCTTTTGCACTTCATGTATTTAAAACTGATTTGACAATGGGAATAGTTATAAAAATTTTATTCTTAATCTTTTCACTTATCTATTTATTCTTTTTCTATCAAGGTAATAAGAAAAAACTTTATAAAGGATTTAGTCTTTCTTTAATAATATATATATTATTTTTTATGGGAATAGTATTAGTTAATAAGGGTAGCGATGTCCTGTTTTATGAACTTAAGAATGTTTTTAAGACTCTTTACTTTCCTTTTCTTTTAATTAGTTTTTCAGCTATGTTTGAAAAAAAGTTGGAGATAGTACCAAAGAAATATTTTTCTTATATAATGTTTACCTATCTCTTAGGTATTTTTATACCTTCACTTCTAGGAATAGGGTTTGATACTTATGAAGTAACTAAGAAAGGAAGTTTAGGATTCTTTAATAGTGCTAATGAAGTAGGAGGAATAATCTCTATTCTAATGCCATTTTTCTTTCTTAATTTATATAAAGAGAATAATATTATTAAATCAATATTTTCTCTTACTATCTTACTATATGTCTTATTAAGTATGGGAACTAAAACACCACTTCTTACATTCATTCTTATTCTAACTTGTTATTTATTAATATTTTTATATAAAATGATTAAGAAGAAAGAATATAAAAAAGTTTTAGGAGTAAGTACAATATTTATTACAATACTTTTTTGTCTATCATTACTAATTCCTAAGACAACCTTTTATAAGAATATTAAGATTCATTTAGATTACTTGAAAGTAGATAAAGTAACAGATATATTTAAAAGTGAAGAGTTAGTTGATCATTTTATCTTTAGCTCAAGACTTAAGTTTATGAAAAATAGTGTTAACTATTATAAGACGGCACCACTAATAGAAAAACTAGGGGGTATTGGTTATATAGAAGGATATGGTACAGATAAAGTAAGTATTAAGATGGTTGAGATGGACTATATTGATATCTTTTTAAGACAAGGTATTATTGGTTTTACTATTTATATGGTTATTTATCTATACTTTTTAAGACTAGCAATTAAAAGATATTTAGAGTCAAAATCATTTACTAAGAAAGTAACATATCTACTAGCTTGCTTTTTAACAATTATATTAAGCTTCTTTACAGGACATATTATTATGGCACCAGCAGTTAGTATTTTAGTAGTACTTATCTTAACTGCTAAAGATAAGAAAGGAGGATTAATTTGAGAGATTTAGTTTTCATTATAATAAATTATAATACTAGTAAACTAACTAAGAGATTAGTTAAAAATATAAAAGATTATAAATCTATCAGTAAGATTATTATTGTTGATAATGCTTCAACTGATAATTCATATAAAATATTAAAGAAATTAGAAAATGATAAATTAGAAGTTGTTAAAGCAGATACTAATAAAGGTTTTTCTGCGGGTATGAATATTGGTGTTAAAAGAGCAATAGAGTTATATGGAAAGTGCGATATCATTCTTTCTAATACAGATATAGTAATATCAAGTGAAGAAACTATTACTACTTTACAAGAAAACTTGAAGATGCGAAAAGTAGCAGTAGCAAGTCCAGTAGTCTTTCAACAAAATATGATAAGTAGAGGTTGGAAGATACCAACTGTTAAAGAAGAGATGTTAATCAATCTACCGGTAATTGGTAAGAAGTTTCAAAAGAAATATATGGATTATGATGAAGAACACTATAAAGGAAAGTATTCTTATGTAGAAGCAGTATCAGGTTGTTTCTTTATGATTAAAAGTGAAGCAATAAAGAGAATTAATTATTTTGATGAGAATGTCTTTTTATACTATGAAGAAAATATTTTAGGAGAAAAACTTAAAAATGTTGGTTATGACTTAATAGTATGTAATGATGTTGTGATAATTCACGATCACTCAGTAAGTATAGATCATAATGTAGGAACTATTAATAAGTTTAAAATATTAAAAGAAAGTCAAAGATACTTTGAGAAGAAGTATCACTATGCGACAGAAAAAGAGATTAAAAGATTAAAATTTACTAGTGATTTAACATTATTAACAATATATCTAAGAGTATTTTTAAAAGGAGGATTTAAAAAATGAAGGGAATTATTTTAGCAGGAGGTAGTGGAACAAGACTATATCCTTTAACAGAGGTAACTAGTAAACAGTTAATGCCTATTTATGATAAGCCAATGATATATTATCCTTTATCAGTACTTATGCAAGCGGGTATTAGAGATATATTAATTATCTCCACCGAAAGAGATTTACCTAGATTTGAAAAGTTACTTGGAACTGGGGAAAAGTATGGAGTTAATTTCTCTTATATCGTACAACCTAGTCCTAATGGTTTAGCAGAAGCTTTTATTCTAGGAGAAGAGTTTATTAAAAATGATAGTTGTGCAATGGTTTTAGGAGATAATATTTTCTATGGAGCAGGTCTTAAAGATGAACTATCTAGGGCTGTTATAAAAGCAGAAGAAGGGGAAGCTACTGTTTTTGGTTATCACGTTCATGATCCAGAAAGATTTGGGGTAGTAGAATTTAATAGTGAAGGAAAAGCAGTTAGTATTGAAGAAAAACCAACTAATCCTAAGAGTAATTATGCAGTAACTGGATTATACTTTTATCCTAAGGGAGTAAGTAGTAAAGCTAAAAGTTTAACTCCATCTAAACGTGGGGAACTAGAAATAACTGATCTTAATAGATTATATCTTTTAGAGAATAATTTAGAAGTAATCTCTTTAAAAGAAGGTTATGGTTGGTTTGATACCGGAACTTTTAAAAGCTTATTAACAGCTACTAACTTTGTAGGAACTATTCAAGAACATCAAAATATAACTATCTGTTGTCCTGAAGAAATTGGATATAAGAACGGTTGGTTAGCTAAAGAAAAGTTGAAAGAACAAGCACTATTAATGAAGAAAAACACTTATGGTGAACATTTAATGAGTATATATATGGAGGATGAAGATGAAAATAATAGAAACTAAATTAAAAGATTGTTACATAATAGAACCTGATGTCTTTAATGACGAGAGAGGTTACTTTATGGAGTTTTATAGTGATAAAAAGATGGATAAGGCAAGAAGTGTCTTACCTAAGGTAGTACAAGGAAATCGTTCTTTTAGTAAGAAAGGTACTTTAAGAGGATTACATTATCAAAAAGGAGAGACTTCTCAAGCTAAATTAGTAGAATGTTTAGAAGGATCTGTTTTAGATGTAGCAGTAGATTTAAGGAAAGATTCTCCTACTTATAAAGAATGGGTAAGTGTAGAGTTGACAGCTACTAATCATCGTCAGTTATTAATACCTAAAGGTTTTGCTCATGGTTTTTTAACTCTTGAAGATAATACTTTATTTCAGTATTTAGTAGATTACCCTTATAGTCCTTCTACAGAAGGTGGTATTCTTTGGTGTGATGATGAAATTAATGTTGATTGGCAATTTGAAAAATATAACATTAAAGAGCCAGTCCTATCAGAAAAAGATAAGGTAAGAAAACCACTTAGGGAAACAGAGGTTGATTTTTAATGAGATTTTTAGTAACTGGTGTTACTGGTCAATTAGGCTATGATGTAGTAAGAATTCTAAAAGAAAATGGTGTTACTGCTATTTATGCACCAACAAGTAGTGAGTTTGATATTACTAATAAAGAAATAGTAGTCTCTAAGACTAAAGAGTTTAACCCTGATGTTATTATTCACTGTGCCGCTTATACTAAAGTTGATCAAGCAGAGATTGATATTGATACTTGTTATAAAGTTAATGTTGATGGTACTAAAAATATGATAGAAGCAGCAAAAGATGTAGATGCTAAAATCATCTATATCAGTACTGATTACGTCTTTGATGGGGAAAAGAAAGGTGCTTATCTAGTTGATGATAAGACTAATCCTAAATCTATTTATGGGAAGACTAAACTAGAAGGAGAGGAAATAGTTAGTAGTTATTTAAAACATTTTATCGTAAGAATATCTTGGGTATTTGGAATTAATGGCAATAACTTTGTTAAGACTATGCTTAATCTTTCTAAGACTCATAAAGAGTTAACCGTAGTAGCAGATCAAATAGGTAGTCCAACTTATACTTATGATTTAGCAAAACTATTATACGATATGAGTAAAACTACTAAGTATGGAACTTACCATGCTACTAATGAAGGATGTTATAGCTGGGCAGATTTTGCAAGATTAATATTAAAAGATAAAGATACTAAAGTTATTGATGTAACTACTTTAGAATATCAAAAAATAATTAATAAGAAACAAGCTCCAAGACCTAAAAATTCATTATTAGACAAAGAAAAACTAGTGGCAAATGGATTTTATAAGTTACCACCAGTTAATGATGCTATAGAAAGATATTTAAGAGAATTAGAAAAAAAAGAAGCGTAGTAATTATGCTTCTTTTACTTCCATTTTATTTACTGCTTTAGTTAATCTTGATTTTAAACGAGCAGCTTTATTTTTATGAACTGATCCATGAGTACAAGCTTTATCAACTCTTTGAATAGCAATATTTAAAGTCTTCTTAGCTTCTTCACCTTTACCAGCAATAATAGCTTTTTCACAGTTCTTAACTGCTGTACGCATACTTGAAGTTACAAGTGTATTTACATCAGCTTTTCTTTCATTACTACGAACTCTTTTTTTAGCACTTTTAATATTTGGCATAATTTCACCTCGCTTCTTGTTAAACATCTACATTTTACCAAAAAATTATAGATATTGCAAATGTTTTAATTTCTTTCTTATATATAATACAAAAAAGTAGGGGAAAAAGCAAGGAATATAGACAAATTTATTCAATCATCAATCTATGTAAAAGAATTCTTTTAAATAAAAAAACTTATGTTTTCTTTTGACGAAATATTTAACGTATGATATAGTATTTATAGAATAGGAAGGTGAGATGATATGAGAAAGAATATGACGAAAAAAAGAGTTGTAAAAAAAGAAGAGATAGGTTCTTGGGTATATATTTTACTACTAACATCGGTTACTATTTTAGGATGGGTGCTAGGGAAATTTGATTTTTCTATTGGTAAAACAACTTTAACAATAGCTGTTTTTGCTTATCCATTTCGTTATTTTATAGCCAATATTATTACTAAAAAATATGGCTATAAAGAAGCGATGAATGGTATTAGTTATTCAGCTTGTTTACTTTTGTTATTTGCCATAGTTGCTAGTTTATTTGGACAACATGATGTGGATTATGTACCACTTACTGGAGAATTGTTTGGTTATATGTTAAGTCAAATGATTAACTTATCAATTTATTACTATCTATTAATAAATACAAAAGATGACAAGATACCTTATTTAGGATCTTATATTGCAGCTATGCTAGTTGATACTTTAGTAAGTATGCTTTTTGCCAGTAGATTAGTAGTACTTGCAAGTTTCTGGAGAACTTATTTTGTAACTATTCTTATTCAAGCAATTATTTCTATTTTCTTAATTTATTTTGATGATAAGAAAATATATAATCCAAGAAAAAAATAGTTATTTAAAATAAAATGTAACCTGTAAGGTGGACTCTCAAAAAAAGAGAGACCTACTTTATAGGT
>ERZ825670.1256-NODE-1256-length-28783-cov-4.677283_pt1 | contig 28783 bp, 26 predicted proteins | sample MGYA00519929_ERZ825670 | MGnify/ENA primary metagenome ERZ825670 (study PRJEB31778, sample SAMEA3449207) | human gut metagenome | biome: human gut; feature: human-associated habitat; material: faeces | place: United Kingdom | collected 2010/2012 ...
ACCTTATTTGCCATATTCACCATATAACAGATATGCAATGCCTAGATTACCCACAAATTTTGAAGATATATTTATTGATGAAATTCCTAATAATAATTTAAAAGAGTTTGATAATGAATACATAAAACTATTGAATTGCAAAATATATTCTAATGATAAAAAAATTTTTTTAGGAACAATTAATTTTAACAAATATGATAACGATTCATTAGCAAATAAGTATGGAACTTATGGGAGCCAATATTCTCAAGATTCTATATTTAATAAATATGGAACTTATGGAAGTCAATATAGTAGTCACTCGCCATTTAATGAATATACAAATACTCCTCCAATTATAGTAGATAATAGTTCAAGAATCATAGGTAAATTAACAGTTAATAGGTATGCAAGTGGAAATATTATTGACACCATAGAATTTTTAAATTGGTTTAATTATAAATTATCAAGATAATGTTACAAAAAATAATGGTAATGTGTTATTGGATACATTACCGTTTATTTTTGACAGTTTTTCTTCTCTACACAAAGTAGAATGACAGTCATCTGACAGTCATTGACACGGAAAACACAAAAAATATGAGCAATTCAGAAATTTTGCCATATCATTCCATTCTTTATTCTCCTAGGAAGCAGGACACTTGGGAAGATATAAAATATATACAATATATGAAATAAAATTTTTGAAGAACCCGAAGGTCGCAAGTTCGAGTCTTGCCCCCGCAACCAAAGAAGTTAAAAACCTACAACCATAACGGTTGTAGGTTTTTGTGTGTTCTGCCCTCTGTGGAGCAATCAGTCATCATTCAGTCTTCCACACGGAATATATGAAAAATACGGAAAGTGTGGAAAGAAAATCTTATGTGTTACCATACACAAAAAAATGAACAAATGCTTATTTTAGTACACTTCTAGATAATTGATGAACTTGCGACCTTGCGGTGTATAATACTTAATTGAAAAGTAGACATAAATGTGGTATAATAATATCAAAGTTACTGTATTATTTTATATGGAGATGATTTTGATGAAAGAAAGAATACAAGGAATTATTATAGGCACAGTCACAACACTTTTCTTATTTGGAACTTTGAGTTTTGCAAGTCATTATTCTGAATATGTCGAAAGATTTTATAAAAATATAAAAATAACACTAAATGGAATAAATATAGAACCAAAGGATGTAAATGGGAATATTGTTGAGCCATTTATTATTGATGGAACAACTTATCTTCCAGTAAGAGCTATATGTAAGGCTTTAGGATTAGAAGTTAATTGGAATTCAGAAACTAATACTGTGGAATTAATTGAAGAAAAGTATAATGAAATTAGTACAGAAAAAAATGATACACCTATTGTTAGCATTAAAACACAATACGGAATTGAAAATAATGATGTAATAGAAAAAAAAGATGAAACGGATACAACTAATGCTCAAACAAGACCAATTTCAAATAGTGATACAAAATTGGAAGGTACGCCAACAGAAATGCAAAAGAAAGCTTTGGAAGATGCTAAATCAAGAATAACAAATTATAATTTTTATGGAATTTCAAAGAAAAATCTTATAAACTATCTATCTAATAAATACATAAATTCAGAAGTTAAATATGCAATGGATAATATTGAAGTGAATTGGAATGAACAAGCACTAAAGTGTGCTAATTCTTTTAAAAGCAGTTGTGGGCAAAGATCAACACTAAGGATGATGATAAAAGCATATGGATTTACTGAAAAAGAAATAGAATATGCAATTAACCACCTGGGAGACTTTTGGAAAAGATGTGCTGTTAAACGTGCAAACATGTATAATCCTGATCATGAATATATGAATTTTGATGGTGTTACTATTACTTATTATAAAAAGACATTTGAAGAATATATGAAAGAAGAAGAATTTACAGATGAAGAAATAGAATTCGCTAGAGAAGAATTAAAATATAAACAGTAAATTTATACTTAACACTTAACTTTTACAGTCCTAGTAGTAGGTTGTCAAAATTAAATGAAATAATATTTTTGTATGATATACTATATGTAAAAAATGGCAAAGCACTCTTATTATTGAAAATTCAATCAAACTATAATACAATAAAAATGTAATAATGCTTTATTAATAGGAGGCATATTTTAATATGGATAAAAAATATAGGAAATATTTCCACGATAGACTTTGTAAAGATGGTGAAACATTAAAACAATATCAAAAATTGTTCGATACAAAAAGAACTCCTGAAGAAAAACGAAAAGAGTTTAAGAAAAACTATAAAAGACTGTTAGAAGAATTAATGAGACTAGAAGGTTTTAAGTCGGAAAATAATTGTAAGTGCTTGCTCCAGTATTCTCCTGAATGTGATATTAATAGTGGAATTACAATCGACCATATTATCCCACTATCAAGCAATAAAATAAATAAGGAAGTAAGGCATATTAAAGCAAAGAACGGTAAAAAAGTTGAAACAGAAAGCTTGGGTTCAAACGATTTTTCTAATCTGATAATATGCTGCAAAAATTGCAACTTTGCAAAAAAACATATAATATTAGACGCAAAAGAAATGAAGAATGTTTTGAAAAGAAAAAGTAGAGTAGAAAGAAGAAATAATAAGTAAAGTTATGACAATGGCAGGGTGCTCATCCAAATGATTTAGTAGACGACATTAAACACGTCAAAAATTAAATTAACTTTTAAATATTCTACTCCCAGTAGTCAATCAGTCAAAAGTCAGTCTTCCAGCCGGAAAATATGGAAGATATGGGAAATTTCAAATTGAAATCTATGTAGTCTTCTCTTAGGGAACTGCACTATACAGAAAATATAAACTATATGGAATATACGGAATGATTAACTGTTTCTACCCGAAGGTCGTAAGTTCGAGTCTTACCCCCGCAACCAAAATAGTCAAAACCCTACAGTCAAAAGATTGTAGGGTTTTCAAATATTAATTTTTCTACTCTACGTAAATATATAGAAAGTACAAGCAGAAAAATTAGTAATACTAGATTGCTTATGAGCATTGTATGATATAATTCAATATTCAACTTCTTTGTAGCACGTGTATTTTGCGCAAGCATGACAAAATAGAATAAAAAAATCATTTAAACAATTTTAGTAGAGATGTTTCTTTTGAAAGACAAGCCAACTAGTAAGAAATCATATAAATTTTTTCTTGTATAAAGATAACAAGAATTCAAGACCCAATACAGGAAATCTTGTATTGGGTCTTTTTATTTAAGGCATAAAATTTTTAATAGCCTTATAATATAATTTTTCATTTATACCAACTTCTTAAGATCATTAGCCCACTTAATATAGGTCCACCCCTCATTTTTTATAAGTTCCAATTTTTGCAAAGCCTGCTTCTTATCTGTTATTCTGCCCATTTTCACCAAATAATCAATTGCCTCTTTTTCTTGACCTTCTTCAAACAAATTAACAACCCCCTTATACTTTATCCAATTAAGTTTTCCCCATTCTTTCCAACCTCTTTTATTTAAATCTGTCTGCACAACTCCATACGCATGACCTCTTGCCTCAATCACTTTACCATTACCAATATAAATACCTGCATGACCTTTCATAAAAACTAATATTCCTGGTATTTCAGGTATTGACCTTATATCACTCACATTGCTACAACTAGCTTTTACACCATTAACATCCTTATCTTGACTAGCATTATATTTGGGAGCAGACGTAGGCGTTTGGCTCCATAAATAGCCTTTAACTAAGCCTACGCAATCATATACACGCATACCAAACCGTTTAGAGGAATCATTTGCCGTATAATATTTTGGATATTGCTTTTTCTTTTGAATATAAAGATTCTCAGAAGCTATTTGCCCAAATGTGCCCCATCAATATGGATTACCAAGCTGAGCTTTGCAATATTCTACTAGCCCACATATTTGTTTTCATATAAACACACATATAATCCAATCATTACTATATAAATGATTGGATTATCTCTCCTTTCTCTTAAAATTTTCAACGTGCATACTAAAAATTATGCCATCAATAATATAAATGCAAATCAACCTCTAACTGTTAACACATATACAAAAAAGCCACCAAAAATTGGTGACTTTTTATTATTATCTTAAAGCACAAAATCTGACAATTCGGCGTTAAGATATTCCTCGCTTGTATCATATACCGGCGCATTGCTTTCTTCAAGCATAAAATTACCACTTACGATAATCTTTCTTGCGTCTCTTTTGATAAATCCATAATATTGTCCATCCATCTCGGCAATAATTGTGCCAAACAAGACTCCATACTCAACTTTTACGTCCTTAAGCAAAACTTCTGATCCATCATCGCACTTCATTTTGTAGTGACACATATACACGTACCTCCTTGTTGCGTTAATAGATTGCACCGTTCTCGTACTGAAGATACTTCTCTATAATAACGAAGTTTTTGCCACCCGGCAAATCCTTCTTCATAAATGTCGTTATGGTACCTTCCTTTCTGTTATCCTCCACCTCTTTGGCGTTGAAAAGCAGAAATTTGGTAAACATTCTTCCTACGTGCTCTCCCAAGACGTAGTCGATACCATACTTATCGTCATGAATTATGGCGATACAGATATCTTCTATGCCTTTTGCCTTCTTTCTTGCCTCCTTTATAAGCTGTGTCGCTTCTCTCCCTTGCATCAGTCCCCAGCCCCAAAACCTAGGACTTATGCAAATACTGCCATTCACTCCTTCTGTAAACTTACTTATCGGCCGTAGTTCTACTGTTTTCAAGCTTCTTTACCTCCTATAGCTGCCTAAATATCGTTTCGCCTTAAAAAGACTCGGCAACTTTGCAAAAAATTTCCCATAAATATAATAGCATACTTTACATAATTTTTCAAGTTTTGTTTTCAATTTTCCATTGCATTACTACTTCAAACAACGTTTAAAACACTGAAAAAGGGTTTCGTAAAAACGAAACCCTAATTATATTACCATTTAGTCGGCTCAAGATACTTACAGGAAATAAATCCAATATACTCATCATCCTGCGTACAACAAGCCCAAATTCTGCCGTCAACGGTAGGAATAAAATATTCTACCTCAAACACATCACCCTTGTGAACCGTACCAATATCTTCGGCATTAATGCTGGCATAAGACCTAACATTCACTCTGCCACCACTAACCTTCATATATCTAGCAAGATTAGTCCAAAGCCCTTCGTCGATAAAATTCAAATACTTTGTAGAGATATATCCAAAGACCGTTCCATCATCATTCAAAATCTCCGCCCATACTCTACCATCCGAAGAGGTATAATACATCCAAGCATCAACATAAGTCCCGCATTTAATAGTAGTGACGACCTTACTATCAATAGATGCCCATTCGCGCACATTAACATTACCAGTTGTAACCATCAAAACCGAAGTCCTAATGGCACCTTCATCGTAGTCATCATCATCAAAAGCATAAGTCAAATACTTGTCAGAGATGTAACCATCGCGTCCGCCCCAATCTACTTGCACCCATGTTCTTCCGTCATAAGTGCAAATAAAATTCAAAGGCTCGACATACTCACCTTCAGAAACCCATCCGATAACCTTGGCATTAATATCCGGATTAGCCCGAACATTAACATTGCCAGTGGTTACCATGTAATAGTTTCCACATTCTTCGCACGCAAGAGTAGGAATGCAAACCGAAATCAGAGCAAATACAATCACAAAGAGCATCGCCAGTTTCTTAGTCATAACTAGCCCCCCCCTTTAATATTTCTTCCAATTGCATTTTATCATTTATAAAATATCTGGTCAAGTCTACTCTTCAACTACATCCAAAATCTCTTTAATTTTTTTCACAGGTTCTTTTGAAAAGTTATATGAATTCCTTAAAAATTCAACTTGCAAAAGTCCTTTTGTCTCATCATTTGCATGAATAACTAAAAGTGGCTCGCCCGATTTTACTTCATCGCCAATCTTCTTTAAAACTTCGATTCCAACAAAATAATCTACTTCATCATCTTTCTTCATTCTGCCACCGCCTAAGTTTACAACAGCCTGACCGATATTTTTTGCCTCAATCGACGAAACAAATCCGTCCTCCATGGCATTAACCGGTATCTTATATTTAGCTTTCATAAAATACTCAGGTTCGTCTATAACTCTAGTTTCTCCCCATTGTCTACCAACAAGTTCTTTGAATTTTGCTAAACCTTCTCCTGAATCAATTTTACTTTGAATAGTCTTAATATTTTCAATAATTCCATCACCTTTGCCAGCCATTTTAAGCATATATGCACCAAGCAAAGTACAAACATTCACAACATCAGGTTCACCCTTACCAGAAAGAGTATCAATCGCTTCTTTTGTTTCTAAAGCATTACCACAATACCTTCCCAAAGGTTGATTCATATTAGTCAAAACAGCTATCGTTTCCTTCCCAGCCATATTTCCAATCTTAACCATAGTTTCAGCAAGCATTCTAGCTCTAAATTCATTTTCCATAAAAGCGCCACTACCACAAGTGACCTCGAGTAAAATCTTATCACTTCCTGCAGCGAGTTTTTTACTCATAACACTAGAAGCAATAAGCGGTATACTTTCAACAGTTCCTGTAACATCGCGAAGTGCATATAATTTCTTATCTGCAACAGCTATATTTTCAGATTGCCCCATAAGTGCAATCCCAATTCTTTTAACATTTCTAATAAACTCGTCCATTTCAAGATTTGTTCTAAATCCAGGAATTGAATCAAGCTTATCTACAGTTCCTTGCGTATATCCAAGACCTCTTCCCGACATCTTAGCAACAGGAACTCCACAACTTGCAACAAGTGGCATAACCACCATCGTAACTTTATCTCCAATACCACCGGTGCTATGTTTATCTATTTTTATTCCAGGAATTTCAGACAAATCAACCATTTCACCCGAATGTGCCATTGCCATAGTTAAATCTAAAATTTCCTTTTCAGACATTCCATTAAGATAAATAGCCATAAGCAAACTAGATGCCTGATAATCTGGAACATTTCCCCTAGAGTACTCATTCACAAAATAATTAATCTCTTCTGTAGATAACTCCTTTTGATCTCTTTTAGATTTTATAATATCAATTACATTCATCAAAAATCCCTCCAATTCACACCGTAATATCATCTTTTAAACCATTAAACTTACTTTCACCAATCCCTGAAACATTCATCAAATCTTCTATCGTATTGAAATACCCATTCTGCTCTCTATACTTAATAATCTTTTCAGCAGTACCTTCACCAACCCCATCTAAAGACATTAACTTTTCCTTACTTGCAGTATTGATATTTACGATAGATGTCTCTGCTCCTGTTTCATTAGTCTCATCTAAAACAACCTTTGCAGGAACAAAAATCTTTTGTTCATCTGAAACAATACTTGCTAAATTAATTCTAGTAAGATCCGCCTCATCGGTTTCTCCACCAGCCTCTTCAATCAATTCAAAAAGTCTTGTTCCATACTTAGTCTTAATAAGACCAGGATTGTTAACACACCCCTCAATGTGCACAAAAATAAACTCCTCTTCCTCATTTTGATTTTCTTTAATAACAATTTCATCCTTAGGAAGAAGAAAATAGCCCAGAATACCTAAAACAATAAAAGCTGCCACCAAAAGCAAACTCTTTAAAAAATTATTGTTCATAAATATTCCTCCTCGTGTCAATTATACACAAAACCCCCACCATTTGCAAATAAGAATTAGTAAGAATTAGGGACGGAGGAAAATTCTCATTTTTGAGAAAAAGGGACACTCCTTAAATTTTTATTTACTTAAATGTAGAATATATATCAAAATTAGCCTTGAATAATCTCATATAATTATATAAAATACTCTCATGGAGGTATCTATGAAACGTATACTATTTTTAATATTAACTTTAATAATATTGTTCACAAATTCTATATATGCAGCAAGTACGACTCCTTCAGATAATAGCTCGACTCCACCTGATGTAAGTTGTGCAAATGCAATTTTAATAGAAGTAGAAACAGGTAAAATACTTTACGAAAAAGATGCATACACAAAAGTATATCCTGCTTCTACAACAAAAATACTAACAGCAATTTTAGCTCTTGAAAATTGTGAACTAAATGAAGAAATAACTGCAAGCTACAACGCAATTATGAGTGTGCCTTATGACGGAACAACAGCAGCAATTCAAGTTGGTGAAACTTGGACTGTAAAAAATTTAGTCGATGCTATGATGGTTTGTAGTGCAAATGAAGCTGCCAACGTTCTTGCAGAACATTTAGGTGGAAGCATTGAAAGTTTTTCAAGCATGATGAATTCGAGAGCAAAAGAGCTTGGAGCAAAATCAACAAATTTCGTTAATGCAAACGGTCTACACGATGATAAACATCAAACAACCGTATACGACATGGCAATAATTGCAAGACACGGAATGCTTAATCTACCTTATTTCAGAACGGCTGCAACACTCACAAATTTTTCATTACCGAAAACAGTAATTTATGATAAAGAAGATAGAAACTTTATAAATACAAATAGAATGCTTATTAAAAATTCATCATACTACTATCAATACGCAACTGGTATAAAAACAGGTTATACCAGCAAAGCACTAAATTGCATTGTTGCAAGTGCAAAGAAAAATGATGTTGAATTAATTGCAGTAGTATTTGGTGCTGCAGGTGCACAAAATCGTACTAAAGATACTATAGCACTTTTTGAATATGGATTCACAAAAATGAAAAATCAAAAACTAGCGCTTAAAAATGCAGCACTTGAAACTTTAAAAATAAAAGGTGCCCCATCTGATAAAGAAATAGTAAAGGCAGTGCTTAAAGAAGATGTCACACACACAATTCCAACCGAGAAAAACATTGCAGACTATACACCAGAAATAGAAATAACAAAAGAGCTAAAAGCACCAATCACGTCTGGAGAACTACTTGGGACAGCAACATACGATATAGAAGGAATCAAATATACCTACAACTTATATGCCTCAAACGATGTTGAAAGTGTTATGAATAACGTCACAGCAGGAATTGTCACAACAACAAAAATAATAGGAAAAATAATTCTATGGGCAGTAATTTCAGTAATACTAATGATAATCGCATTAATACTATTAAGAGCTGCTATACTTACTAAGAAACAAAAAATAAGAAGAAGACGAATGACACTATATAATTCAAGATTTAGATAGATTTCCAAACATACAAAATATAACAAGATTAAAGTGAAAGGAAAAAGTAATGGATAGAAATAAATTAATAACCTTAAAAAGTTTGTTCGATGAAATTGTACACACAACAGAAGATGGAATTGAGTATTGGCTTGCCAGAGACTTACAAAAATTACTTGGTTATGCTAGATGGGAAAATTTTGAAGAAGCTATTGCAAGAGCAATTGAATCTTGTAAAACTATTCAAGCTAAACCTATTGACCATTTTCGTGAAGTTACGAAAATCGTTAATCTAGGAAGTAAAGCTACTAGAGAAATAAAAGATTATATGCTTACACGTTATGCTTGTTATCTAATTTGTCAAAATGGTGACCCTAGCAAAGAAGAAATTGCATTTGCTCAAAGCTACTTTGCTGTTCAGACAAGAAAACAAGAATTAATAGAAGAGCGCATGCAATATATACAGAGAAATGAAGCTAGGGATAGGCTAAAATTATCTGAAAAAAGATTATCTCAAAATATATATGAACGTGGTGTTGATGATGCCGGTTTTGCCAGAATACGTTCAAAAGGTGATCAAGCTCTGTTTGGAGGTAACACTACACAAGATATGAAGAATAAGCTTGGAATAAGCGAAAATAGACCACTTGCAGATTTTTTGCCTACTGTAACAATTGCAGCCAAAAACCTTGCAACTGAAATAACTAATTACAATGTTGAAGATAAAGATTTACAAGGTGAATTTTCTATAACAAACGAACATATACAAAATAATACTAGTGTTAGAGATATGCTAATACAAAGAGGTATTAAACCTGAGAACTTGCCAGCAAGTGAGGATATGAAAAAATTAGAGAGAAAAATCAAAAAATCAGAAAAAGAACTCGAAAGAACATCTGGTAAACTAAAAGAATGAAATATTAATAAAATAAAACCTAGTAACCACTACGATTACTAGGTTTTACTTATATCTGTTATGGTGAGCCAGAAGTGATTCGAACACCCGACCCACGCCTTAGAAGGGCGTTGCTCTATCCAGCTGAGCTACTGGCCCATTACCGATAACAAAATATATACTAACACCAAAATATACAATTGTCAATACAAAAATAATAAAAAGGCAGATTTTTTATCTGCCTTTTTTAATTTATTTTACTACTACCGTATAAATTCTTCCTGGAACATATATTTTCTTCACAATTTCATGTCCATCAGTAAATTTTAAAACATCAGTATTTTCAAAAGCAACCTTCTCGATTTCTTCAGCATCAGCTTCTTTTGCTACTTTTATTGTCGCACGAACTTTACCATTTACCTGAACTGGTATTTCTATCTCATCTTCAATAGTCTTGCTTTCATCATATACAGGCCAAGTAGTTTGATATAACCTGCCCTCAAATCCTGCTTGTTGCCACATCTCTTCTGTTATGTGTGGTGCAACAGGATTTAAAAGAATTAAAAAAGTCCTAAGCTCTCCTTTTGTAATTTTTCCAAGTTTATTTATATCATTGATTAATGCCATCAATGCTGCAATAGCTGTGTTAAATTTCATCTTTTCGTAATCATCAGATACTTTTTTAATAGTCTTATGCATTGTGCTCTCAAGTTCTTTAGAGTAGCCCTCTTCAGGTGTAACAATTTTCATAAGTCTATAAACCTTTTCTAAGAATTTAAAGCAACCTCTTATACTTTCAGTAGACCAAGGAGCTTCTTGATCAAATGCACCCATAAACATCTCATACATTCTTAAAGTATCTGCACCATATTCTGCAATAATATCATCTGGATTTACAACATTGCCTCTAGACTTAGACATCTTTTCGCCATTTGCACCCAAAATCATGCCATGCGATGTTCTCTTCTGATATGGCTCTTTTGTAGGTACGACACCTATATCATATAAAAACTTATGCCAAAATCTTGAATATAAAAGGTGAAGTGTTGTATGCTCCATACCACCATTATACCAGTCAACAGGAAGCCAATATTTCAAAAGCTCTGGATCCGCCAAACATTTATCGTTGTGTGGATCAATATATCTTAAGAAATACCAAGAAGAACCCGCCCAGTTAGGCATTGTATCTGTTTCTCTCTTTGCTGGTCCACCACATTTTGGACAAGTTGTATTTACCCAATCAGTAAGTTTAGAAAGTGGAGACTCACCATTATCAGTTGGTTCATAACTTTCTGCATAAGGAAGTTCTAGTGGCAAGCTACTTTCTGGAAGTGGCTCCCATCCACAATGTTCACAATAAACCATAGGGATAGGCTCTCCCCAATATCTTTGTCTTGAGAAAACCCAATCACGAAGTTTGAAATTAGTCTTTCCGTGACCAATACCATTTTTCTCTAAATATTTAATCATTGCAGGTATTGCATCTTTTACTCTCATACCATTTAAGAAACCAGAATTTATCATTTCTCCATCTTCTACGTCTGTAAATGCAGCTTCATTAACGTTTTCCCCACCACTAACAACTTCTATTATTGGCATATCAAATTTCTTAGCAAATGCCCAGTCTCTATCATCATGAGCAGGAACAGCCATAATAGCACCTGTTCCATAAGTTGCTAAAACATAGTCTGAAATCCAAACAGGAATCTCTTTTCCATTTACAGGATTGATGGCTTTAACACCTTTAAGCATAACTCCTGTTTTATCTTTGTTCATCTCAGTTCTTTCAAATTCACTTTTTTTAGCAGCTTCTTTTTGATAACTAACAACTTCTACTCTATTTTCAATATTTAGTTTTTCTAGTATTTTATGCTCAGGAGACAATACCATATAAGTTGCCCCAAACAAAGTATCTGGACGTGTTGTAAATACTGTAACTTTTTCGTCTGTGCCAGTTAGTTTGAAATCAACTTCTGCACCTTTAGACTTTCCAATCCAGTTTCTTTGTTGTATCTTAACTCTATCAATGAAATCTGTTTCATCCAAATCATCATAAAGTCTCTCAGCATAATCTGTGATCTTAAGCATCCATTGACTCTTAACTTTTTGTACAACTTCTCCTCCACATCTCTCGCAAACACCATTTACAACCTCTTCGTTTGCTAGACCTACTTTACAACTTGTACAAAAGTTGATTGGAATCTCTGCCTTATATGCAAGCCCATGCTTATATAGTTGGATAAAAATCCATTGAGTCCATTTATAATACTTAGGATCAGTTGTGTCAATTTCTCTATCCCAATCAAAAGAAAATCCAATCTTCTTTAATTGTTCTCTGAATCTATCAATATTCTTTTTAGTTACAATTGCAGGATGAATCTTATTTTTTATAGCATAATTTTCAGTTGGTAGTCCAAAAGCATCCCATCCAATAGGATATAAAACATTATATCCTTCCATTCTTCTTTTTCTTGAAATAATATCAATAGCTGTATTGCTCTTTGGATGACCTACGTGAAGTCCATTACCAGATGGATAAGGAAACTCTATTAATCCATAAAACTTTGGCTTAGAAAAATCTGTGCCAGCCTTAAAAGCTCCTTCATCAGCCCATATTTTCTGCCATTTTGGTTCAATCTCTGAAAAATTATATTCACTCATATTTTACATACCCCTTTTCTCCCAGTCATGGTAAACATTATACTACTTAAACTGCGAAAAATCAACATTATAAAAGGGACGAAGTAAATTTCCGTCCCTTAATTTATTATTTATAATACGGTCCAACAATAATCGTATATGCAACTGAAGTTTCCTCGCTACTTGTCTCTGTTTTTGTAACACCTGTAACAAGCATAAGATCATGCAATATGTCTTCACTTGTAGCACCGTAATCTATAATCCTAGAAGCTTCTTTTTTACTAGTGTCATAATTTCCAATCTTTACAACATAAAAATTTTCTTTTCTTAATTTATCAACTAAATTGTTTATAACATTAGAAGTAGTTCCAGCATTTAAAAGTTCAACTCTTACAGTAAGTTCTCCAGACTCATCTTTGCCAACGACATTTGAAGAAGTTACTGATACTGTAGTTTCACCAGAAACAATTGAACTACTATGAAACATCTCATCTACCATAGTCTTAGTTTTTTCAGCATCGTAGTAATAGTAAGACGTCATATAACCAAGAGGGCTCTTGCCCATTCTAGCACTTCCAGGTAAAGTATTAGTTGTAATTCTATCTGTTTTTAAAGCAATAACATCATCTATATATTCCTTTGCAACATTCAAAGTCACATTTGTTTTCGTTCCTTCTAAAACAATATTTATAAGGTCGGGAATTTTAGAAACATTATCAACTTTTAAAAGCTCAGAAATAAATGCCTTAATAAATTTTTGTTGTGCCTTAGTTCTTTCAACGTCACCACCAGGATATCCGCTACCATCATTATTTTTTCTAAATCTACAAAATTGCTCTGCCTGTGAGCCAGTAAGTTTTTGAGTACCTTTTTTCAAATGTATATATAAATTCTGATAAGGGTCATCGTAGTTCATATTAATTGGAACATCTACTGTAACTCCACCAATCTTATCTACAACTTGTCTTAATATCTTTGTTTTAAACAAAACATGATAATCTATTTCTATACCTGTAATCTCTGTAACTTGCTTCTTTAACTTATCCATGCCTCTTGAAGAGTAAGCAGAATTTATCTTTCCATCAACAGAATTATTTCCTACATTCGTATCACGCGGAATTGAAAGTAATGCAATCTCACGTGTATTAGGATTATATTGTCCAAGCATTATAAAATCTGTTAAATTACCATTCACGCCTAAAAACAAACAAGTAACCACTGGCTCTTCTTTTTTTTCAGGTACAACCAATCGCTCTATAATATTCTTATCTCCAGATTCTTTATCTTGTACATCCTTTTGCCAATTTATAAAAAAGTAAGTTCCCGCTAATGCAATAACAGCTATTACTAATATAATAACAATAACTAACAAAATTCGCAAAAGAACCTTAAATGTTTTTTTTACTCCGTTATTCATCTACAAATATTCTCCTTTTTTGTTTCCTAATAAATAGTTATTATAACAAATATATTTCCCCTAATCAACATAAAGTATTATCATAAAGTATTATCATTCTTCTAAAAATTTACTAAATTTTCAAATAAATTTCATGTAATATTTAAAACTTTTTGCAAGCTTGAATTATCATTGTTTCTATTTAAAATAAAATCTTTAAAAGTAAATTGTTATCATAAAAAATATGTGCAATTAATGAATTACTTATTATAGAACAAATACCCGACAATGCTGGAAGTGAGCCAATTAGCGTAATAATAGCGCACACAACATACACTTGTATAAAACCAAGTATTCCTCCAAGCACAAGTCCAAGCAGTTCATTAAACTGTTTTAGAACTGGAAGTTTTGCAATCGAGTCTAGTACCAATACTAAAACAAGTAATATAAGTTTGCTAACAATATAGACAATCACAATCGCTAAAAGTTTCACTACAAATTCAACAATTTTTTCTATGACAGTAACTTTAGCATTTTCTTTAAATTCATCAAGTCCTATCATCTTTACGATAGCATCTGGTAAATTATTTATATAATTTTCACCAGATTCAGAAAGTACAACTTGCTCGCCACTTACCTCTTCCGCATTTTTATCTTCTAAATTCATTTCATATAAATATCCATAAAGCCATTCTTCAAAACCTGTCCTTTCTTTTATTAACTCCATCACAGGCTTATAAAAAGTAAAAGTGATAGCTATGGCAATAAAGAAAGACAAAACACCAAATAAAGTTTTAATAAAACCTTTTTTATAGCCCATAAAAATTGCAATAATTACAATAGCAATAACCACAATATCTGCAACATTAAACATTTTAAATTCCACCCACCTTAATAAAATCCGCAACATTTCTAAAAATCAAAACTGCTCTATTTCCTTCATTAAAGAGCTTCAAATCTTTTAGCTGTCCTTTATATTCACATTTTTTCAAGAAATTGCCAGAGTCATTTATAAAAATAATTTCTAGACCATTATCTAAGGCAATTACATTTTTAGTGCAAACAAACCTATTTGGCAAACTATTTAACTCATATTTTTTAGGCTCTGCTGTAACATTAAAATCATATATACAAACTTCTACACTTTGATTAAAAAGACCGTTTTTTTCATTTCTAACAGTCACAATATTTCTCCTATTTTCAATACTAGCCATAATAATATTTTCTTTTTCAAAGTTAAGTATCTCACCAATAACATCGTTATCTAAAACATATACCTTTAAATCTGTCATAATAACTAATTTATTATTGCTAGTAAACTCTATATCCGTGACAACTTCATTGGAGTTAATATCATATTTTTTTACTGTACTTTCTGATGCATCTTCCATACTGGTCACTTTAATTCTTGAACTAACATTGATACCATTAGTATCAACTTCTGCTATTGCAAACGTTTTGTTATCATTAGAAATCGCAACATCTATAGCGTATGTAGAAGCAAGATAACTAGTAAAAAGTTCCTTTCCTGCATTTGAGAAAACCTTAATTAATGACTTATATCCTGCTTGTGAATATATAACTGCTGAATATCCATTTTTATTTACATACACACTCAAAATGCTTGCATTATTGATTGTATTTGTCCAAACTAATTGATTGCCCGAAATTAAACTAACAGAAGTTCCAGCCTTCTCTCCAATAATGCAATAGTCCCCATCTGAATGAGTAAGAACATCTTTACTCGACAAAGATAGCTCTGCATTTTTTTTCATATTTTCCGAATAACCAGTTACCGAGTTATTATCAATTACAAAAAAACTAGAATCTGTTCCACAAGTTGTAAGATAATTTTCTAGTTCAATCTTACCTATAGAATCTGCAATTTGCCATTCTTTATTTGTAAAAAACGACCATATCCTATCATAATTTAAATAAGTTAGTAGGCTAACTATAATCAAAACAAAAGTACACAAAAGAAAAAAAGTACTCTTCTTCAAAATCATTCCTCCTTATTTTTCTTAGGTAAAAAAATCATTATTAATTGGGCTATTCCTAAATATCCGAAAAGCGGAAAACAAATATTTATCATCTGAGAAAAACCTATTCTAGATAGTAACACTCCTGCAAAACACATCAAAGCAGCATTTCTAAAATAATTTTTTTCACTATTCATCTTTAGAAAAGCATAGCCACACGAAAAAGCAGTCGTAATAATCGCAAATAAAATTACAATACTATAATATTTCCAAACAAAACCCCCACACATCTTAGCCAAAATTAACGTAGGTAATTCTGCAAACAAAATGTTAGGATAAAATACACTAATAGCTCTATAAATTAAAATTCCCGAAACCGCTAATATTAGTGTAACTAAAATGCTAAGCAATATAATATCACGTCTTTTTAGATTGTATTTTTTTAGCTCTACCAATATTGGAACAAGTAATATCGAATTATATCCTGCGTATAAAATAGATGACATCAAAAAAGTATTCATAAATGGTGAATAATTTTCCGTTCCCGACATAAGTTCTAAGTCAGTCAAATCATACTTTGCCATTCCTAAAATTAAAGTTCCAATCAAAATAAAAGGCACTAAAATATTATTAATCTTTTCAAGCCCACTAAACTTAAAAAGAAAAAGAATAAAACAAAGTATGCCAGATAAAATAGCACCAATCCAAAAAGAGACACCAAACTGTTCTTCACCATAAGAACCAATCGCCGAAATCATAATGCAAAAACAAATGAAAGTAAATAATTTAATGATTGGCATAAAAAACTTGTTGTCCTTTATAAGCTCATCATAAGTTAAAATATTTTTCTTACTTACAAGAGAAAGAACTCCAAAAATAATGATGCCAAATAATACACAAGCAAGTATTAGTCCCCACATTCCATAATCCAAAAAGCGATTAAAAAAAGTCGCAATCTCTTGCCCCGAAGCAAAACCGGCACCAATAAGTGTTCCAACTATTATCATAGCACATTTAAAAATCTCTTTCATACACGCCTCCTTTTATATTATACCATATAGAATACAAAACTAACACTTTTATTTATTGCTTTACTCACTTTTTTCTGATATAATCTACCAAGAATATAAAGCAAAAGACAAATCATGATATTGCTATTATATAAAAATATGAAAGTGAGTGAAAAAAATGACCTCTAAACAAAGAGCATATTTACGTGGACTTGCCCAAAATATAAAACCTATATTCCAAATAGGCAAAACTGGAACGACAGAAAATCAAATAGAACAAATTGCAAATGCACTAGAAGCACGTGAATTAATCAAAATAACTTTTTTAGATACAATTCCAGACGAAAAAAATAACATCGCCGAAGAAATTGCTGCAAAAACAAACTCAGAAATTGTCCAAATTATCGGTAAGAAATTAACACTTTATAAACGTTCTGAGGATAAACCTAAAATAGAATTACCAAGATAAATAATTGGGGGATGGAGAAAAAAGAGCAATTTCTCGCTAATTTTTTTCCGTCCCCAATTAACGCTTTCAAGAATTTTACTACGTTACTTTTTTGAAATCAGTTTTTAAAAAAAGAGCCTGCCTACTAAAATCGTAAGTCAAGCTCTTTTATTTTATATTTAATTTTGCTTTAGTATCTTAAAATCTCCTTTGTACTTTAATTTGCAAAAGCAAATCTTTTGTACCTTAAAAATCTTTCGTACTTTTAGTAGATTCTTACTAATGCTCTAGCTGTCTCTCCTCTAGTGATATTTTTTGTTGGTTCGAATTTTTTCATCGTTCCATCTTTCATACCTTCTAAAAGATCATAGCTTGCAGCATGTAGTAAAAGTTCTCTTTCTTCAGTAGTAAGACCATCTATATCTTTAAATATTAGATGCCCAAGTTGATTTTGCTCGATGCCTTTCATTTTGATTTGAACTTTTGCAAGCATACATACGACTTCAAGTCTTGTTATAGGCTTATCAAGCTCAGCATCTGTGTATCTGCCTTTATTTATAACACCTTGCATTTCTGCAAGTGTAACATATCTTCCTGCCCAGTTTTTATACGTTGTAGGAATACTTAATATGTTAAAAGTTCTGTTTGTTGAAAGTGACATAAGCATCTTTATAAACTCTGCTCTAGTAATAGGATTATCTGGTTTAAAAGTTCCATCTTCATATCCTTCAATAAATCCAACTCTAGCAGCCATCAAAATTTCTCTTCTATTTGGATTAATTATTCTTGTTACCTTTAAAGTAGTAGGATTAGTTACTTCAACTATTAAATCTGGAAAATCAACATCTTTCTTTACTGTATAAGAAACCGTACTCGCACCATACATACTCGTATCGGCAGTAACTATATATGAATAATCTATATCTTCGCCAGAATGTTTATCTCCAGAAATAATATCTCCAGATGTCTTTAAATTCTCGCTAGCTGCATACGCAATTGATGCCATCAAAGCCATAGCTAAAGTTAAAAATGCAATCACTTTTGTAATCTTCATATCTTCCCTCCCGTTACCGACATTTTATTATGATGTTTGATAATCTTCAAGTCTTGTAACAACATTGTAATATTTTTTTAATCTGTTCGTAATATTAGTGGGTACCAACCGAAGTATTGTTATCTTTTGTTGTAACTCCAACTTGATAAATAATAACCGGTGCATATCCATCTTTGCTCATATCTATAGTAATGCTAGAAGTTTTTCCGCCAAAAGCTACTGGCAACTCTATAAAATGATTTAAGTTTTCTCTTTGCCACTGAGTCTTAACTGAAGGCAAATTATATGATAAATACTCACCATTTGCACTATCTAGCGATATTATATTAAATAAAACAATTACATAACCATCTTTATAATTCGACTCTTCAGTATAACTTTCTCCTTTTGTAACTAATTTTGCCGAAGAAGGCACTACATATTTTCCATACCAATGACTTGCATAAGTTAAAAGTTCATTTTCTGTCTTTCCTGTAAATAAAAGAGCATCATTACCATACATTTCCTTAAACTCATTTGGATAACTCAAATAAGGCATACTCAAATACTTCGGAATAACTGTATTTAAAAACTTTCCTATATTTCTATTTTGATTTAGTGAATAATTATATCTTTCAGAAATCTTATTTATTTCTAAAGATTTCTTTATCTCGTTTGCAACAGTTGTTTTTAATACATTTTCTTCTCTTAATTTCATATACCTATCTCCAATACTCTCATCTAGCATATTTTTAAATTTGCCATTATCATTTACATATATGTCTACTTCTTTTACTGTCTTTCCATCAGCAGATACATATAAAAATCTAGGTTTTATAGAAATCGCATTATTCTTTTGTCCTTTAGTATTTACACTAAAATAAAATGTTGTTCCTAGCTTTATTCCATAATTATATTTATCTGGTCTGTTTGTTGCCTGACCTACAGGAATTACATTTGCTTTATACTCAGTTTCTTCATTTGGAAACAAAGTGCTTTTCCACTTTTCATCACCCGTTTTATCCGAACCATCTATATTAGTTACAGTAAAATCATATAACCTTCCAACTACTTCTACATCATCTGTTTTAGTAACATTAACTATTCCAAATCCCTCTACATTTGCCTCAATTCCGGCAACTATATCATACTTTTGTTCCTTTACCCAAATTGGAACCACAAGTTTATCTGCCACCAAGATTTCAGAAAGATTACTAACTGTCAAATTGTTAACTGTGTTTGCTTTTATATAGTTTCTATTCATATATGTATCAAAAGGTATCTTTAATTTCACACTATATCCTAAAATATTTAATCCCTCATCACCAGTCACTGTAACTTTTAAAGTTACTCTTCCCGATTCATCAAGCACCCAATAATCTTCATTTGGCAATTGACCTATTAACTGATTGTCTAGGTCATTTGGAACCATAGAAATATCCACTTCAAATTTTAATTCAATCTTTTTATATACAAAAGCGATATGTCTTCTATCTTCGCCATCAGAAAAAGTAGTATTAACACTTTCTTCTTTTGAAATAATTTTGGGTGGAACAGAAATCTCCGCAAATTCATTTTTACTATCTTCGTAAGTATATCCTTCATAAATATACATATCCTTTTTCAAATCCTTAGAAACCGAAACAATATTTTCATTTACTTTCTCGACCGTTACCAACGGCTCTTGATTTGGTATACGATTTCCTTTTGTATCTATGTAAGATATTTTTAATTCTGGATTTTTTACTTTAGGTGGCTCTTCTTCCTCTTTTTTCAAAACCTTGTATCCAAGAATTATATGAACTTTATTATTTCCTATATCTTTCAAATTATAAACATTGCCACCTTTTGGAGTTAGTTCTTCACCCATGTATGTTAAAAAATATTCTGGATTTTTCTTAACTATATTTCCTAAATATTCATATACATTCTTATCTATTTGCAATGTTTCTTCTAACATATCTGTGTTAACAATGTATCCGTTTTTAATATTGAAATCGATTGTATTGCTATAAATTTCTTTGTTATTTTTATCGAACAATTTAATAGATAATTTGTTATCTTTATTAATTGTGTACTTTCCTGTGTACATTACAGATATATCATCATCTATTTGATATATCGAAAGCCTTGCTTCTTTAGCATCATCTTTTTTCTTTTCATAAACAAATATAACTTGCTTTTTTACACCATTTTCAATATCACTTGGAGTAATTGTTACCGTAGTATTATCCGAAGTATCTGCAATTTTTACAGGCACACTAGAAGAAGAAAAATCATCTTTAGTTAGGTTGCCTAAGTATTCATATCCATCTATGTTCCAAGCTTTTTTATTATATGTACCTGCACCAACATTTTCAAATTCGCTATATGTAACATTATTTACTGTAATTATATTACCTGTATCTTTGTCACAACCTATAACTAATATAGCAGACATTTTATTAGTAATATAATCCCATCCTTCATATAATGTAGCTCTACTTGCATCATTTGTAACAACACTTAAATAATCACTATCCTGTGCACGTATTCCTGTTTTACTATCTGAATATTTTATTTTTGTATCGACACTTAAACTTCCACCATTAACATTTGAATACGTTTTTCCCGGAGTAATATAATATGTCTTACCAGAAATATTCATAGGAATCCCGCATCTTCCTGGAGTATAATACATATACCATCTATCACTACTGTTAGAAGGATTATATCCTGGTTGTGACAAACAAATTTTACTACCACTTAACGAATAAGTTGCATTACTTCCAAATCTTATTTTATAAAGGTCGCATGAACATTGATAAATATTATTAGCGAAAACATATCCTTTATCTTTTTCATACAAAGCACATGCCACCCTATCGAGCCAACTACTTTTCATAGATAAACCACAATCATCGCCAAAACTTAGACAAATAGCTTTTATCTCTAAATAAGTTATATACTCTTTTCTCCATTTGCTAGAAGATGTATTTTTAGTAGCTTTATTATTATAAAAAGTAAAAGAGTAATTTTCAATAGATCCTTTACCATTAACTGTTGCTCTTTTTGCAGCCCCATTTGTTCCTGGTATCTTCATAAGAAATAAAATCTCTGCTCTTACATCATAAGGCACTTTGCCGTCAATTACATTCTGCATATTTTTTGCAAGTACTGAATTACCATTTGAAACAGCAACACCTTTAATTATTTCTGCTAACATTTTAACATCATTTTGGGTTAATCCAAAATTTTTAACATCTGGATTGTCATACCATTTTAAAATATGCGAATACGTGTTATCTGTAAATACACTACTTCCCGATTTCACTACACTGTATTTACCACTCGCAGTCTTGTCTACTCCCAAATACATTATTTGCTTGCTGGTGTCTACTCTACCACTACTGGTGTATCCATAAACATGATTAATATAATACTCCTTTGGTACTGCAATATATTTTTTAGAATTCCAGTCGTAAACTCTCAAAACATATCTTGTACCTGTAGTCTTATAATAAGCCCAATATTTGTACAAACTACTCGTGCCATTTCCACTTGGTTTATCATTTTTGCTCACTATATTAGTATCAAATTCATCTGCATACGAAATAGAAAACATACTAACTAAACAAGTTACCAAAAGCACTATGCACAAAAAACAAATTCGTTTCTTCATATCACCACACCCCTCTTTATATAGCATTCATAAAAATATAAACTATCTCTGCTACCTTTGCCCTACTTAAAGTATTGTTTGGATTAAATTTTGAACTATCCTTAACTTTAATAAATCCCCTTTTCACACTATGGGCTATAAGAGTTTTATAGGTGTCGCTTAAATCCCCAATATCTGTATATTTTATTGGCATAATCTTTTGTTCTTCGTTTCGTATATTAATATCAAACTTCGCCATCATTATAGCTGCATAATAGTTAGTTACCTCACTATCCAAAATTTCATTTGTAATTTCATCTTCTTTAATAACATTTTTATCTATCAAAATTTTAATCAAATCATTCTCGCTAATCTTAGAATAATCAATCATTGGCATACTTGCCTTAGAAAGTGCCATCAAAAACTCTCTACAACTCATCTTATTCTCTGGATTAAAATTACCACTTGCGTCTCCGGACATAATGTCTCTTTGAGCAAGATATAAAATATATTCTTTAGCCCAATACTCATTCGAAACATCATTAAACCCAGTATCAATTTCAATATCACCAGAACTATTAAGCCAATTATCATCGTTTTCATTTTCGTTATAATTTTTAAATGCAAAATAACCCAAAACAAAAACTATAGTTAGTACACTAACTATTATCAATATAGTATACGTTTTCTTCATAAAAAAGCACCTCCACTTAACATAATTATATCATGTTAGTGGGGTGCATCACCATGGTAAATATTACCTATATTTATTTTGCTACATCTATTACAGGTAAAGTAAATATAAAGGTTTGTGCATCTGAATTTATTCCGACTTTTTCCATAATAGCATTCATTACATTTTTCTTATCTTCTTTTGAAACAACTATAAATATCATTTCCCTTTCCGCTCCTACAGTTTCTCCAAAAAACTTTTCACTAGCTTCATCGCCAGTACCTCTTGCATGAATAACAGTTCCGCCTCTTGCACCAGCCTCACGTGCCACACTCATAACATTATCTGTATAGCCACGATTAGTAACTGCAATAATAAGTTCGTTTTCAATTTTAACTTCCATATTACTCTCCTCTTCCACTTTATTTTTACCTTCCAAATATTTATAAACATTTTCGCCGCCAACACTAGTTATAGGAAGTGTAAAAGCAACTCCAGCATGCTCACAAACATCTAGCAAATCTTGCATTATCCTTTTTGAAATTTTATATGGCACAATACTAAAAAGAACGCATTTTTCTCTATCAGGCATAAACATTTTAAAAATCTCTTTTGTAGCAGTTCCTCTTCCATATCTTCCTAGAGTTACTGAAATTCCATTTTCATTTAAAAAGCTAACTGCTGTTTCACTAAGATTTCTTCTTAAAATAGAAACCAACATAACAAGTTTATTCATTTGCCCACACCCAATCTATATCAATAATTTCTTTATCCGATTCAATCGGCATAGCTTTATTACTATTTTTAGTTTTAAATTTATATAGTAAGCCAACTAACTGTATACATACAATCGGAATCGCACCAGCTGTTGCAACGATTCCAAAAGCGTCAGTTAAAACATTTCCACCATACACATTACAAATTCCTATAGAAAAAGGAATCAAAAAAACTGCCGTCATTGTTCCAGAAGCTACTCCACCAGAATCAAAAGCTATAGAAGTAAAAATCTCCGGTGTAAAAAATGAAAGTATAAACGCAAGTAAATAACACGGAAGTAAAATCCATAAAATAGAAATGCCAGTTATAATTCTAATCATAGATAATCCGATTGCTAAAGCAAGACCTATCTCTTGCGATACCATCATAATTTTTTCAGAAATAGCACCATCTGTTATATCACTAATTTGTTTAACTAATACTACAACAGCAGGTTCAGCTTTAACCATAAAATATCCAAGTAACATACCAATAGGTACGATAAGCCAAATATTACCCGTATTTGCAAGTGCTTCTCCTATAAAGCTTCCAGCAGGCATAAAGCCAACATTTGCACCAGTTAAAAATAATACAAGTCCTACATAAGTGAAAAACATACCGATAATTATTTTTATTACTTCATTTTTTGTCATCTTAAAAGCAAAAATTCTAAATAGCATAAAAAGAATTAATATTGGCAAAAGTGACATTCCGACTTCATACATATAATCTGGAATTGCTACTTTAAATGCATTCCAAACATCCAAAGATGTACTTAAATTAAGTATCGAATCTACAGTATAACTTACTGCATTTACATTATAAAAAAGTCCTAAAACAAGAACTGTAATAATTGGTCCAACAGAACAAATTGCCAAAAGTCCAAAAGTATCCTTTTCAGCATTTTTATCACTTCTCATAAGAGTTGCACCAGCACCCATAGCAACAATAAATGGTACCGAAATCGCACCCGTAGCAACACTTCCGGCATCAAAAGCAATTGCCCAAAAATATTTAGGAGTAAAAATAGTAAGCACAAAAACCAAACCATACAAAACCATTAAAATATGTTTTAACTTAATCTTAAATCTATTTCTAAAAAAAGCTAAAGCCAAAAGTACTCCACTTCCGAGAGCAGAAATAATTACCATAGTGCTAGTTGGAATCTCCTGAATTTGCTCTGCAAAAACAGTAAGATCAGGCTCTGCAATTACAATAATCGTTCCAATAAATATAATAAGAATAACACCAATAATCCAGCTTTTATTTCTAGATATTTGCACACCAACTCTTTCACCAATAACAGTCATTGAAGTTTCTGCACCTAAAGTAAAAAGAGCCATTCCAAAAACAAGCATAATCGCACCAATAATAAACATTATAAAAACATCAGTACTAACTGGTGCAATCGAAAAGCATAAAGCTGCAACAATTACAGAGACAGGAATTATCGCCATCAAAGCCTCTTTCAAACTATTTTTTATATTTTCTCTCAAGCACTTCACCCCTTATGTCATATTTTTTTCTAAATCTAAATCAATTATAATTTACCAAAAAACATTTGTCAATTTCACGCACAATATAAAAATGTTTGACAATATTTTGCCAAACATTTTTATATTTTTAACTAATTTTCTTTATAATCTCTTCTTTCGTAATCCCAAGTTTTGCAAGCTCTTCGATTTCTTTTTTTATTGTTTCAATTTTTTCATTTATAGCATTTTTTAAAATGCTGCTTGTGTCATCTGCCACAAAAGTGCCTTTTGTAGAAATCGTATTTATCGCCCCTCTACTTTCAAGTTCTTCATAAGCTTTCTTAACTGTATTAGGGTTAACTCCTAGCGATGTAGCAAGTTCTCTTATAGAATAAACTTGTTGCTTTGGTTTTAAAATTCCAAGCGAAATCAATCTTTCAAATTGATTAACAATTTGCTCATATATAGGAGTTCTACTTTGATAATCTAAATTTATCATCTACATCCCCTCCTATTCGCCAGAAGTAGTTACAACTTCTTGATTTATTACATTCGTTTCATCACTTATATTATCTAGCATTTCTACATCAGTATTTAATAGTGGCTTTTCATCTAAACATTTTTCTCCAAAATTATCTTCATTTATTTCTAATAATTTTAAGAAAGTAGAAACATCTTCTGCATAAAAGGTGAAGTAATATGACGTCGCAAAAACACCCGTTTTAAATCCTTTTATTTCTACATTAGCATTATCAATAATATATTTAACAGATTCATCATTCAAGTACGCACTATATCTTTCATGCAAATTGTCATTATAATCTTTTTCAGAATTTTTGTTATAATATTTTATTGTAATATAGTTGCTATAACTTTTAGAGTTCTCTAATTTTTGACCAGCATATTTGTTATATGCCTTTGTCGCCATCTTAAAGACATCTTCGCTAATTTCTATTGGATACTCAGCAGATATCAATCTATGATTTTTATATCCATAAAAACTAACTTGTTTCAAAGACTCATTTCTTAATTTCAAATATTCTTTACAAGTATATTGATTTAAACCTTCTGCTATCTTCTTTATAAACTCTGTTTCTTCTTTTTCTGTAAAGTCCATCGTTCTATCTTTTAACTTCATAGTTTTATCAAACTTGTGTGAAGAACTATTTCCATCTACAGCATCAGACAAATCATTTATATTAATATATAGATTACGTTTAAACTTAGTACCATCGTTTCTAGTAATAGTCACTCTTTCCCATATATACTCATCATCAACATAGTTGTATATTTCTGAAGATAACAAAATCTTCTTTATACTATCTTTATTTTTTATATTAAAAGTAAAATCAAGTTCATCTCCAACTGTAAGTTCTTTTATATTGTCAATATTAAGCTTACTGTCATAGTTATCATATACAAGTAAGACAGAATAATATGCACCTAGCAAAATTAATACTGAAATTACTAAATATGTAACGTTATCTTTAAATTTCATTTTTTTATTTGTAATCAAATCATATACAAAATAATAAATAAATATAATTCCAAGCAAAATCAATATAAGTTCAAAACTTTCGTAATTAATAAAACTAATTAAAAGTGCAACAAATGGTGCAAGTGTTAAGCCTTTTACTAAAAAATGAGTACGATTATTTTCAAAAGACTCTGTTGCAATTTCCATTTTTCTTTTCTTAAACAAATAAAGTCCAAGTGCAAAATAAATAATGCTAAGTATAGCCATCTTACACATTGATATACTACTATAATTATATTCACCGTTAAAAATCATGCTAGGTGCTGTATAATTTATAATTCTAGAAAAATTACTTCCAATATCTCCATATTCATTATACAATGCTACTACATTGTTTGACGTATAAACAACTACAAAGAAAGTTGAAAAAGGTATCAAAAATGTTATAAGTAAAGTTACCACTATCTGTGTCAAAAGATTTCCAGAAACACTCATTGCCAAATTTGCTATTGTAAAAACAAATATATATGCTATCGTCTGATAAGCAAAAATATCAAATACCATTGCATTAAATATCGTAGCACCCGTCACAACACCAATAAGTAAAGTTAATATAAGCGTTATGAGTTGCATAAGTACAATCATTCCAATTCCACCAATAGTATTCGTAACAAAAATCGTCTTTCTACTAACTGGCATAGAACACATAAAATCTACACTGTTTTTCTTATATACATATCCAAACAAACAAACTGAAAATATAAAAGGTATAATATACATCCCAAATATATTCACAAAAGCCAACTCACTAAAATCAAGTATTTGATCTTTCGTTGTCATTATCGTAAGACTCGTAAAAATTGGTACTATTATAAAAAATAATACAAGTGCCATCTTTGACTTTTTTATGTTTTGTATCAAATACTTAAAATTAAATAATTTTGTCAAATTCATAACCAAGCACCTCCATTTCGTAAATAAATATTTCTTCCAATGTAAGTGGTAAAAAATCTAATATAATTGGATTCATATCTTCTAAAATCTTTTCATATCCTTCTCTTTCGCCCTTTAATATAACGGTTGCAACACTACCTGTCTTTTTAAAACTAAGAACATTAAGATTTTGAAAATCCTCTTTTGAAAATTCTCTTGGAAGTGAAATTTGAATTTTAAACATATTAGTTTTTAAAGAATCAATATCACTTTCAAACAAAATACCACCTTTATGAAGAAGTCCAAGGTTATCGCATATATCTTCAAGCTCTCTTAAATTATGGCTAGTCATTATAATAGTCGTTTCCTTTTTCTCCATTTGCTCTGCTATAACTTTCTTCATGAAATTTCTTATAACAGGGTCAATGCCATCAAACGTTTCATCAAAAAACATATAATCTGCATTAGTTGCAAGTGCACAAACAAGTGCTGTTTGACGTTTCATACCTTTTGAGAAAGTTTGAATTTTTTGTTTTCTATTTAGTTTCAATTTGTCAAACATTTTAATAGCAAATTCTTTGTCGAAATTTTTGTAAAGTTTGCTATAAAAAATAACCATATCATTTATTGAATAATTCTTAAAGAAAAACAAATCATCAGGTACAAAAACAAGCTTTTGTTTAAACTCTTCACTGTCCGAAATCTCTTTGCCGTCAATCTCGATGCTACCAGAGTTTTTTTGAAAAATCCCCATAATAATTCTAAGAAGTGTTGATTTTCCAGCACCATTAGCTCCAATAAGTCCATATATAGACCCTGTTTTAATGGTACAATTTAAATCTTCAAGCACTTTTTTATCGCCGTAAGATTTACTAAGATTTGTAATTTTTATCATAATCTTCCCTCCCACGCTCACATTGTATCACCTGTACTAGTACAATGTCAATAACAAAGTTAAAAAAATATCAATACTATTGTATTGACTTTTTATGTTACTATAGTATAATTAAACTAAAGATGAGGTGTTTGTCACTAATCGTGACTTGCCCTTGGGTTTTTGAAAAGAATCACTCAACCGTTGGGAATGGATAGAGTGATTTTTTATGCTTATTTTTTCTTTAAGTCAAGTAAATGCTTAAAGAAGCATGCTAACAGTATTACTGCAATAACAAACAATATGTAATCATCTTTTACCATCGGCATCACCTCCCTTTTCATTTGTAAAAATAAAAAGGGCAAATCACATCGTATCCAAACGACCTCATCATCAAGACAAT